>MDTC01277888.1_pt1 | contig 10032 bp, 5 predicted proteins | sample 811181 | NCBI WGS metagenome assembly MDTC01 (sample SAMN05326644, study PRJNA326480) | marine metagenome | isolation source: seawater | place: Pacific Ocean: North | collected 2011
CCTTAGCCGATGGAACCCTTACTATCAGCGCTGGATCAACGTCCGGAACAATTACAATAGCAAGTATTGTCGATGATTCGTCTGAAGAGGGTGATGAAACTGTGATCTTGACTCTATCAGCTCCAAGCAATGCTACTCTTGGTAACGATAGCGTCCATACCTACACTATTAGCGATAATGATGGAACTCCAACGGTAGCATTTTCTGCTACAAGCTCAACCGATTTAGAATCAGTTTCCTCAAGAGAAGTTGACGTTGTTATTCCGTTTGCATCGGATCTAGTTGTTGAAGTTGATTATGAGGTTACCGGAGGGACTGCTGGAGCAGGTTCAGATTACTCATTGTCTTCTGGAAGCGTTACACTTGACGCTGGAGAAGTACTTGGGGAAATAGTCATACCATCAATTGTCGACGATTCAGTCGACGAGGATGACGAAACAATAATCATCACTTTATCTAATCCAACCAATGCAACTCTTGGGAGCAATACTGTCCATACTGTTATTATCAGTGATGATGATAGCCCCCCAGTTATAGACTTTAATTCCACAAGCTCAAGTGGAAATGAGTCCACCTCATCTAAAATAATAACAGTTGATTTATCGAGTGCTTCAGGACAGGACGTGACAGTTGATTATGCTGTAACTGGTTCAGCTACAGGCTCAGGCACCGATTATACACTTGCAAATGGAACCCTCACCATCAGTGCTGGATCAACGTCCGGTACCATCACCATTGGGAGTATAGTTGATGACTCCTTTGATGAAGCCAATGAGACGGTTATAGTCACCTTATCAAATCCTACTAATGCAACTTTAGGCAGTGATAATGTTCATACGTTTACTATTAAGGATAATGACAGTACGCCAGTCATTGATTTTAATTCCACCAGCTCAAGCGGGGCAGAATCTGTATCTTCTAAAATAATAACTGTTGATTTATCTTCAACTTCAGGACAAGACGTAACCGTTGACTATGTTGTCACTGGAACTGCTACTGGCTCTGGGACTGACTACACTCTAGCCAACGGCACTTTAACAATCAATGCAGGTGAAACAAGCGGAACAATTAAGATTAGAGGCATTGTTGATGATGAAGATTTTGAAGGAAATGAGACTATCATTTTGACTTTATCAAACCCTAGTAATGCCACCCTGGGTAGTAGCAATGTTCACACATATACCATAACTGATAATGACAATGCATTTGTTAACTTCAATGCTACCAGCTCAAGCGGAGATGAGTCTGTTTCTTCTGCAGATTTGGCTGTTAATTTATCAGCTGAGTTGAGCAAAGACGTTACAGTTGACTTCGCAGTCACTGGAACTGCGACTGGTTCAGGTACCGATTACACTCTTGCCAATGGAACCCTCACCATTAGCGCTGGGTCAACATCTGGAACCATCACAATAGCTGATATTATCGATGATTTATTGGATGAACCAAATGAAACAATCATAATAACCTTATCTAACGCAATCAATGCAACTCTTGGGGCTGAAACTGTCCATACTTATACCATCAATGATAATGACGATCTTCCTGCTATAGATTTTAATATTATTAGCTCAGAAGGCGATGAGCCTTCCACCTCTATAAGCATAACGGTTGATGTATCTGAGATATCTGGAAGGGATATATCAGTGGACTTCAAATTGACAGGAACAGCTACTGGCTCAGGCATTGACTACAATTTAGAGGATGGTACTTTGACAATTCCCGCTGGAGAAAATACTGGCCTCATAACAATTCCTAGTATTCTTGACGATGACCTCGCAGAGGAAGATGAGACGATTATCATAACATTATCTAATCCAATAAATGCATCCCTGGGCGATGATCATATTTACACGCACACAATATTGGCAAATGATGATGATAAAAGACCGATTTTAATTGCAACTAGCCCGGAAGACGATAGTACAAGGGTTCCAGTAGATAGCGATATTATTTTAAAGTTTAACAAAGCTGTGAATTGTGAATCGGGGACCATTAATATTGAATCAGATGATAATTCTTCTTCTTTTGCAGTAAATCTTCCGAATGAAATTGTGACCGGTTGTGGAACAGAGATTATCACTATAAATCTACCCATAGATCTAGAACATGAAACAGAATATTACGTATTAATTGAAAATACCGTATTTGAAGATTTTTTAGGGAATTCTTTTAAAGGTATTTCTAACAAAGATGATTTCAATTTTAAAACCCCTATTATATTGACTGATCCTACTCTTAAGCAGCCTGTTATTGATAATGCAAAAGCTATGACACAAATTGCAACTCGTTGGGTTGATCGAAATATTGATGTAATTTCTAAAAGGATGAAAATTTCCTCACGACAGGGTTTTAGGGTAAATGTCAATAATAAGATTATTGATTCAATTAAAACCATTGGCGTTGGCAAGATTGATAATAATTTTGTTGAGGTGCCTATTGTGGAGTTTTGTACAATCGACTCTAGCGGCCCAAAAACCTCACCATCCCTAAAGATAAAAGTGCATTTATCAAAAATTTCTTCTGATAATATTGTTGTAGATTTTAATGTTTCTGGCTCATCTGGCGAAGAAAAGTTCTCATATGGGGAGGGGATATTGAATATAGATGCTGGAATCCAGTCAGCCATAATCACCATTGAAGATATTCCTCAAGATAGATATGGTTTCATTCAGGGAGACAGAAAAATAATTATAACTCTCTTAGAATCTTCTAATTCATTGTTAGGCGATAATTTGATTTACACTCATACACTCACAGACAATCAAAATGCATGGACAGACCCAAGTGCAAATCATTTTTGTATATCAGACTTTGACAGTCGCAGATCATCAGCGCCTATAATAGCAAGCGACTCTTCAAATAATGATACAAGAGGCACTACTTCTGAATTAAATGAGGCAAATATAGGCTTTGCAGAAACAAATTCTGAAATTGAAACCTTGAATGTGAATGATATTCGGGATGAATCTAATAGTCCTCAAGACTTAGAGCAATTAAAGTCAACTATTAAAGCGTGGGCATCGGATCCTGTAACTGTAACGGCCGATGGAGAACTCAGGGAGATAGTTGGTAACTGGTCAGTATGGATTAATGGAGAATTTGGAGAATTTACTTTGGGCAAGACCAAGCCCAGATCAAGAATATTGGATGAAAAATCGTTTCACATAGGGATTGATAAGTTTTTAAATGATGATGGGGATATGTTTGGCTTTGCTTTGGGCTTAGGAGAAGATAAGCCGTCAAACAAAAATTATGATTCTTATATGGAGTCAAGGAATTATAGTTTTTCAACATATGGAAAATTTGATGATAGAAGAAATGCCTTACAATTTATTTTTGGAGCAAGTAAGTTAGAATTTAATTCAGACCGAATAGATGGAGAAGAGCTTCTTATTGGTGAGCGAGAGGCGAATCAGGTATTTGGGTCTCTTGCGATGATTCGCCCACTGACTAATGAATCTAGCAACTGGCAAATTTCTCCTTACCTCAGATTTGATGGTTCATACACAAAGTTTGATAAATTTAGTGAGACAGGTGGTGAGGCTGCACTAACTTTTGATGAGCTAACTCTTGCAAATGCCAAGGCATCAATTGGAACAGATATTAGCTATCTGTTTAAGGGGTCTAAAAATATGATAATGCCATATATGAGCTTGGAATATGGATTGGATTACTCGGAAACCTCTAGCCAAAATATGTATTATACCGTTGAGGGGCCAAGTATAAATTATACGTTAGAGCTAGATGATGAGATGAAAGCTCATAATTGGGAAGTTGATATTGGATTGATGCTTGAAATTTTCACTGCAATGAATACTACTATTGGTTGCAGATGGCAGGGTAGATCCAACTATTTTTCTGACTATTCAAGTGTCACCAACAATGACATTTCATCTTCTGAGGTCTGCTTCCTTGAGTTAATGTGGAATTTCTAATGATGCCTTAGAAAATAATCTAGCTCTTTCTTAATTGTGAACGTAAAAAAAACTGAGAAAACTAAGGCAAGGCTTCTTCAAGCTGTTCGCTTAATTATTGCTCTGGGAGACAAGCCTTCAGTAGCCGCAATAACTAAAAAAGCTCAGCTTGCTTATGGCACATTTTATAGATATTTCAAAGACTTAGATGAAATCTATTATGAAGCCATCGAGGCATTATTATTTGAACTTGCTGTAAAACTTGAGAAAGATTTAGAGAATATTTATCCTGCTCCTCTAAGGGTCTATGTAACATGGTATACAGTTATTGATTTTTATAGAGATAAGAATACTGCTACCTGGCTGTTAACGCATCCTGGAAAAATAAATAAAGCGTTTCTCGATACCCAACCAATGAGTGAAGCTTGGATTAATGAAGCTATTGAAGATTCTAAGCTGACTGACTTTACCAAAAAAAATGCTGATCATTATATAAAAGTTCGAAAATATCTTTTTTGGATGTATGCAAACGCTTTAAGCGAAATAGTTAAAGGCAGAAAAACGGTAGATGTTTATACTGAGTTAATGAGCGCATCGAATATTTTTAATTTCTCAAATAAAACTCATCAAATGTACATTGAAAAATCAATTAAATATTTCAAAGAAAATCTCTCAAATTTATCTACAAAAAAAATGACAGAAATCAAATAACTTTCTGTTTTGATTCAATTTTCTTCATTTTTTAAGAACGGAGAGTACTTTCATTTATTTTAATAATTTTTAGGTCCAAATAAATAATATCATAGGTATTGAGATAGCTACGATGACACATTCTAGAGGTAACCCTAGACGCCAGTAATCACCAAACTTATAGTTTCCAGGCGCCATCACCAAGGTATTACATTGGTGCCCAATTGGTGATAGGAACGCACAGCTAGCACCCACTGCAACCGCCATCAGGAAAGGTTCAACAGGCTGGCCGACTTGTAAGGCAAGATTAGCCGCAATAGGAGCCATTATTACAGCAGTTGCTGCATTATTTACAATGTCTGATACAAACATTGTAGTTACCAAAATCATTAATATGAGCCATGGAAGAGACAAGCCATCAGTTGTTATAGATATGAAATTGGCTATGTTCAATGAAATTCCGGATGTTTCAATTGCTTGACCGATGGGAATCATAGCAGCGAGCATAACAACAACTGGCCACTCGATGTTCCTGTATAAATTTCCATTTAGTACTTTGATCGAGATGAATGCTAAGACACATAATAAAAATGCGACCACAATATTCATTACATTAAATGCAGTAAGACCAATAGCTAAGCCAAAGAAAACTAAGCTTTTAATCAATCTGCTACGACTTGGGATAGTTTGAATATCTCGCTCCATAAGCGGCATTAGTCCCAAATGTTTAATACGCTCTTTTACACCCTCATCATCAATGGTTCTCACTCCCAAAAGCAACACATCTCCAACTTTAAAAGATTCTCTTGCAAGCCTAGTTCGAAATCTTGCGCCCTGTCTCCATAATCCTAGCAATGCTAAATCTTCAGATGCAAGTCTTTTAAGGAATTCATGTTTCCTTCCAACCAACCTAGATCCAGCAGTGACCATTACTTCAATTTCTGCTAAATCTGATTCTTTGACTGTTACAAGGTCGTCCGCTATTTCAAAACCAAGAGCTTCTTGAATAGAAGAGATATCATCAGGAGATGTTTTTATGACTAGAATTTGTCCAGATTGAATTTTTTTTCCCATTGATACCCTTGATACCCCTCCATTTTCATTTACTATTCCAAGTACCTCTGTCTCAGGACCAGAAATTTTTTTAATTTCTGATAATCTCATTCCAATTGCTTTACTGTCATCTTTTACAGTTACTTCAAATAAATAATTTTTTAAATCAATGAGGCGGGTAGTATTACTAGTACTTTCTCGAACTGTAACAAACCGGAAGCCTATAAAGGAAATAAACAATACTCCTAGAATACTAACAGCCAGCCCGACAAATGAATAATCAAAAAAATTGAATGCTACTCCAGTATATTCCTGCCGGTACTGAGCAATGATAATATTTGGAGGAGTACCTATTACTGTATTCATTCCACCTAAAATACTAGCAAAAGCTAATGGCATTAGAAATTTAGATGGATTCCATTCCATCTTTTGACACAGGGACAAAGTTATTGGCAGCAATAAAGCCATGGCTCCAATGTTATTCATAAATGAAGATAAAAAGGCTGCAACAATCATTATCATTATTAGATATTGATTCTCACTAAGCGTAAGTCGCGAAATAAAATTTCCTGCCAAACTAATCATCCCAGCTTCCTGCAAACCTCTGCTTATTAAAAGTACTAATGCAACGGTAATAACAGCTGGATGGCCAAAACCCATGAAAGCATTTTCTGCGGGTACAACTCCGAATAAAACCAAAGAAGCCAGGCAAACTAGAGTGACTCCGTCATATCTCCACTTACCCCAAATCAAGAGTATCATTAAGACGGTAATTGTAATCATTAAAATACTTTGATCAGACATAAAAATTTTTTATTAAATAAAAGTTATCAATCCTCAGATTGTTGAGGATTGGTGTCTTCAGATATTTTTTCTGATAGATCATCATTTAGATATTTGCTTGCATCTAACTGATCGGAATTTTCTATATAAACAGATCTTGATGGGTATGCAAATTCAGAGCCATTAGTTCTGACAATTTTAATAATTTCAAAAATTAAATTTTGTTTAATTTTAGAGAAATCAGTGAATCCTACAGGATTTGAATAACACAATACCCTTAAATCAATTGAACTTGCTGCAAGCTCTTCGGTTCGTGCAAAAGATTCTTGATTGGGATTTTCAATAAACTGATCATTAGACTTAATATATTTAGAGATTTGATTACAAATCATTGATAATTGCTCTTGAGTGGTTGAATAAGTCAGGTTAATTGTCCAACTTATTCTTCTATAAAGCATATTGCCATGATTTATAACGCTAACGTCTGAAAGGTCTTTATTGGGTACAAGCATTGGAGCTGTGTCAAACATCCTAATTAAAGTTGATCTAAATCCAATATCCTCAACTATTCCATGAATTTGGCCAGGCACTTCAATCCTATCGCCGGGTTGGAATCTATTTTCACCAATAATTAGAAGGCCTGATATGAGGTTTTTAAAGAAATCCTGGGCTCCTAAAGCAACGGCAACTGAAAATAATCCAAGCCCAGCAACTAGAGGACCAATTTGTATGCCAAAAATATCAAATATAATGCCAATGCCAACTACCCAAATAATTAGACGAGCAGCTCTTTCTAACCATTTTGTCATTGATTCCGTTAAAACGGTTGAAGTGGTAAATGCTCGGAAAACTGGTGCAACACTATTTGCAAGTGCGCTAAAAATTGTAAATGCAATCATCGCCTTAATAAGATTTGTTGCAAATAGTTCTGCCATGCCAGATAAAGGCAAATAAATTGCTATCAGGTAAATAGCTACAGTTATTGGGATGTATCCAAGTGGTTTTTTTAATGATTCTAACAGTGCATCATCAATTTCAGAATCTGTATCATCAGTTAATCTTTCAAGTTTTTTAAGAACAGTACCTACAAAAAAAGCTCTAGTTATTGCACCTGTAACAAAAATTAGCAATGAAACAATTATCTCTGTTACGCCAACGCCCAAAAGGCCTTGATTCCAAACATTCCTAGCAATTTCAGTTAAACCATCCATAAATAGAATTAAAAATTTTAAATGTAATTGTAGTACAGACTTGATGAATTATCTTCCTTAGTTGAGTATGGTTGTAAATTAGAGACTTCTCTTTAATATATGAATCTATGAATAAATTTGTAGAGTTTTTTCTAAATATCAGAAATAGTAGTATTTTTAGCGGCATTGTTATTGCTGTAATTGTTGCTTCAGCGATTTATGCAGGCATCAGTTCATATGATTTAGCTCCTCAATATGATATCTACCTAGACGTATTTGATTACGCTATAACTATTTTTTTTCTTATTGAGATTGTAATTAGGATAATTTCAGAGCGCTCATTGATCAAATTCTTTAGAGATGGATGGAATATTTTTGACTTTTTGATTGTAACAATATCTTTGATACCAATAAGTAATGTTGAAAGTATTTTTGTAGCTAGATTGCTTAGAATAATTAGAGTTTTAAGGATTATTACTGTAGTTCCAGCTTTCCGTCATATTATTGATTCTTTAGTATTATCAATTCCAAGAGTAGGCTTTATTGCTTTATTAATGTTTATTTTTATGTATGTATGGGGTGCAATTGGTACCATGTTCTTTGGCACAGTCGACCCAGAAAACTGGGGCAACATAGGTCTTGCTTTGATTACGCTAGTTCAAGTCGCAACCTATGACGACTGGGCTGCCATTATGAGTAATGTGATAGAAATTTATCCTTATGCATGGATTTTTTTTGTTTCTTTCATCATCATCAATGCTGTTATTTTGCTTAACATGGTCATAGGTGTCATTGTGGATGTGATGACCGGTGGAACAGGGATAGATGATTTATTACAAAAAGATAAGGAAGATTCTGCTAACTAGCCCTCGCTAGACAATCAGTGAAAGTTTTTTGATCTACGTTACCACCTGAGAGCATCACCAAAGTTCTTGTACCTTGAAAGAGTTCTTTATTTTGTAACAGACAAGCTAGAGCGACGGCACCGCTGGGCTCAAGTTTTAAATTAAGTCGATTAAAGGCAAAACGCATAGCTTCACATACAGCCTGATCAGAAGCCGCTAAACCTTTAACACCAAAGTGCGTGTTAATAGCAAAAGGTATCGCTCCTGGAGTAGGAGTTAACAATCCATCACAGAGTCCCCCTCGATTAGTATCCATGGCAACTCTCTTATTTTTTTCAAAAGATAATTGATGATCATTCCAAGCTTCAGGCTCTGCGGTAAAGACATTACAGTTAGGATTGATATGTTTGATTGAAATGCATGAGCCTGCAGTAAGTCCGCCGCCGCCTGCACAAATAATTGCATTATCAAGCTTAGGATTGTTTACATCATTAATAACTTCATATGCAGCTGTTCCTTGCCCATAGATTGTAGCCAAAGCATCATATGGATTGATAATTACTAAATTTCTTTCTTTGGCTATTTCTATGCTCATTTCTTCTCTGCTTTCGGTACGACGATCATAAAATATTACTTCTGCACCTAGGGACTTTGCATTAGCAATTTTTCTTGAAGGAGCATCTTTAGGCATCACTACTGTTGCTGGGGTATTAAAGACTTTTGCTGCATGGGCAACGCCTTGTGCATGATTTCCTGATGAATATGCTATTACTCCGCGTTTAAGTTCTTTTTTTGACAGTCTAGAAATTGCAGATAAGGCACCTCTGATTTTAAACGAACCCGTAATCTGTAAGGATTCAGATTTAAATAGGTACCTACCACCTAACTCCTCATTTAAATTAGGACAAGTCATCAAGGGAGTATGATGTATATGAGGCGAGATACGATGATAAGTTTTGACAACTTCATCAAACCACAAATTTGGTTCAAGTTTCATAGGGCTTATTATTTTTTTAGTTTATCTTTAATTTGAAATGGCAAATAAGCAATATAAAACAGAATTATAGCCAATGGAATAACAGCAATTAAATGTAGCGGAGGATCTGGAAAATAGTCCATCAAAGTTCCGTCAACTGGCCTATCAACTAGGTACCAATAATTTGCAGGCGAACCTATTAGAAGATTAGCGATGTAAACTAAAATTAATAAACCTAAGGTCACTCCAATGACTTTGAGAATATCAATTAGGTATGGCCTTTCTTTATAAACCATAACGACATAAAGAACAGCCAATATAATGAAGCTGTGACCCCAAAAGAAAGGAGAATATTCACCATGTGGAAAACCATATTCTAGATCTGGAGTTGCTAAAGCCATCGTTGCTCCACAAATCCCCCAAAAATATGCGCAATTAAAGAGAATCTTTGGCTCATTATCTTTTAGCAAATAAACAATCATGGCAAGCATTGAGAAATCACACATGTGCAGAGGAAATTCTCCCTGCCAGGGCAAATCAAATAGATATACATCGTAAAAAGGCTGTGTGAGCATGTGCAA
>MDTC01080895.1_pt1 | contig 10031 bp, 5 predicted proteins | sample 811181 | NCBI WGS metagenome assembly MDTC01 (sample SAMN05326644, study PRJNA326480) | marine metagenome | isolation source: seawater | place: Pacific Ocean: North | collected 2011
TAATGAATTGATTTTAACAACATCTTGTCCCGCAGAAGACAATGTCCAGTCTATAAATTTCTTAGCATCTCCTGCCGGCGCCCCTTTGGTAACCAGGTTAAGAGGCCTGGTAATGGGATAACATGGATTATTAACAGATGGTTCCTGACCATCCGGCTTTACGGCTTTTATCCCGGATTTCCCTTTAATAAAAGCTAAACTGATCTGACCAATTGCCGATTTATTGCCACCTACAATTCTAACTATTTTTGAATCCGGTTTTGTGACCTTTGCTTTATAAGCCATTCCCTGCATTATTACCTTTGCGAAAACTTTATTGGTAGCTGAGTTTTTGGCTGTAATTAATACTACTATTGACTGATCTGAGCCTCCCACATCTTTCCAGTTGGTTATTTTTCCTGAAAATATATCTTTAAGTTGAGCGGAGGTTAAACTTGAGACCGGGTTGCTCTCGTTCACAACTACCGAAATAGCGTCTCTTCCGACGGTGGTCGCGACTACCCCTTGGTCTAAAATCTCTTTTTTTACATCTCTTGCGACACCGCCAACATCACATTTTCCACCGGCCGCGCATTTTTCACCTCCACCACTTTCTGACTTGGTGAGAATCTTAAAAGTTGAATCTTTATAAACCTTTGCGGCCTCCCTCATAAATTTGCCGATAGTGGAAGAACCTTCATATTTTATCTCCCCCGCAAAACTCAATGTGGAGAATGAAACCATTGAAAATACCGCCAATAAAACAACAAACTGTTTCATAACAGATTCTCCTAAAAAAGTTAATAATCACAGCTCCTTTAACAAGACTGCTCATAAACTTTCATTCCGGGTCCCAATCAACAGACTCTGTCGTAGTGTCATTCCGAGGTGTTAGCCTAAAAAATCTCTACTCTATAAGCGATTGATGTTATAAGGTTTTTACTTTGTCAGATGGCCGTTTTACTAACTGATGCACAGCCTGCATGTTAAGAATGGCATTACTTGATCCGGAATTTCGTACCTTTAAAGGTGTTTGTTAACAAACCCTCCTGTAAAAAATGTTAATAAACACAGCCTTTTAATCAGGCTGTTAGAAAACTGTCATTCCGAGGTGTTAGCCGAAGAACCTCTCTTTTATAAGTAATTGATTTTATAAGATTTTTACTTCGCCAGATGGCCGCTTTACTAATTGAGGCACAGCCTGCAAATTAAGAATTGTATAATTTGATCAGGTATCCGAACCTTCACTCCACAAAAAATTTTTTGCCCCTTATTGGGCATATTATTTTAACAGTTTAATATAAAACTCAATCAACTCATTTGCCAGGGTATTCATATTTGTTACAATAAACCCTACACGAGGAAATATTTCTCCAATCATATTGAGAAATTTAAGCACAGGTAGATTTCAAAATGAACTCTTAAATGCCGTTAAGGCAAATCAATACAATGCTTTAATTGTTATCATAATTAAACGTAGAAATTGAATTAATTACTGATAAGTTCCAGTATCATCTTGCCTTAAAACATCTCTTTAAGTATAATTAATCGTTTTTGTCTTCGATATTCGCTTTACGTAAAAAACAGTTCAGGAGGAAGAAATTTTATGGATGACATGCTTGGAACATTTCTTGAGGAAGCCAAGGAGTTTATGAGTTCCATTGAGGACTGCCTGCTCACAATGGAAAGTGGCGGGGTAGATAGTGAACTTATTAACCAGGTTTTCAGAGCTGTACATACTGTTAAAGGGGGCAGTGGCTTCTTGGGCCTGGCTAAAATTGGGAAGTTGGCCCATGTACTTGAGGATGTTTTGTCAAAAATAAGGACTGGCGATCTTACGCCCGATTCTCAAATTATTAATAAATTATTAAAGGGCGTTGACAAACTTAATGAGATGCTGGACAGCGATGATCAAGGTAAAAACTTTGATATAGAAAGTATGTTATCCGATTTACATCAAATTTTAAGCGGTAATCAGAAAGCGGAATCAACACCGGAACCGGCTCCTCTCCCTGAAACTCCCACTCAACCCGAACTCTCCCCAGAGTCTGCCGGGAGCGAAAGCATGTTGCCGTCAGAAGTAATAGAAAAAGCCGACAAATCTAAATTTCTTTATCGCGCAGAAATTGATTTTAAATCTATCCACAAAAGCGCAAACATAGAAGGGAAAGAAGGCGGCTTTCTGGCTTTTATAAATAATGTCGGTACCCTACTCCATTCCGATGTTCCTTTAGAAAAGATCAACGAATTAAAAACCGGGTCCGCTGTACTTTATATTGAAGCTATCCATGAAAAAGAGATCTTTGCCGGAGTTCTTGGCATTCCCGATGAAAATATAGAATCTGTAGATTTATCTGCAAAGAAAAAACCGGAAGAAATCAAAGTGCCTCCCGCGCCGAAAAAAGCTGAGGATGTCAAACCAAAAATCGCTGAGCCGAAAAAAACTCCCGCGGCTCAAACATCTGCATCCAGTTCAAAATCTTCATCAGAAAGTATCAGGATAAAAGTTTTTCTTCTGGATCAAATCATGACTCTTGTGGGAGAAATTGTTCTTAGCCGAAACCAGTTATTCCGAAAATATAGTGGAAAACAAGATGATGCCCTTCTGATCACACATTCCCACCAGGTTTCGGAGTTGCAGGAAAATGTAATGAAAACCAGGCTCCAACCGGTCGGCATAGTATTTACAAAATATAAACGTATTGTAAGAGATATGGCAAAAAAGCTGGGAAAAGAAATTAATTTACATATTCAAGGGGAGGATGTTGAACTTGACCGCTCTATTATTGACAACCTGTCCGATCCGTTGACACATCTCATTCGCAATTGCGCCGACCACGCTCTTGAAACACCGGAAGAAAGAGTAAAGGCCGGGAAAGATAGGGCAGGAAACATTTATTTACGCGCATTTCACGAAGGCGGGCATGTGATGATACAGGTGAATGACGATGGCCGCGGCATAGACCACAATAAAATCAAACAAAAGGCCATTGAAAAAGAAATAATTACAGAAGAAAAAGCGGCAGAGATGAGCGAAAAAGAATTGGTTAATCTAATAATGCGTGCCGGTTTTTCAACCGCGGAAAAAATATCAGACGTCTCCGGTAGAGGCGTAGGGATGGATGTGGTTAAAACAACTTTTGAGAAGCAAGGAGGCGCGATTGATCTCAATACGGATTTTGGCAAGGGCACCAACATAAGTGTCAGGCTGCCATTGACACTGGCTATTATTCCATCTTTGATCGTTACTGTAAAAGATTTCCGGTTTGCCGTACCCCAGGTCGACGTGGTTGAAATTGTCCGTATAAAAGTAGGTGAAGGGAGTCGCCAAATAGAATCTGTCCGGGGACAAGCTGTATACCGATTGAGAGGGAAGCTGTTGCCGGTCGTCCGCCTTGCGGACATTCTCACCATTAAACGAAGTTATGAAGACCCATCCGGCCAGGAGGTAAAGGATGACCGCAGGGTGAGAATTTTGGACAGACGTGATGAAGAAGAACCCCCATCGAAAAAAATAAAGAAAAAACGAAAAACAGAAGATGACCGTCGTCAGAAAAACGAGATTCAGCGTTTATTGGTAGTCCGCGCCGGACAAAATTTTTTCGGCCTTCTGGTAGATACCATACTGGATCCTGAAGAGATTGTAGTGAAACCTCTTCCGCTATTTATAAAATCGTGCAAAATGTTTTCCGCCGCAACTATTATGGGGGATGGGCAGGTTGCCATGATTCTTAATATCGACGGAATTGTTTCTCTTACCGGGTTTAAATTCCAGGCATTAGAAGAAAAAGCCTCTGAATATGAGGATGAGCTGAAAAGAAAATCTCTGATGGAGCAGCAAAGCATAATAATTTTTAACAATGCTGATACTGAATCCTTTGCTCTTCCATTAGCAATGGTCGGTAGAGTTGAAAAAATTGATACCGCAAATATAGATTTAGTAGGAGAAAAAGAATTTATACAATTAAGAGACGAAAGTGTAAGTTTAGTGCGCCTGGAAAATTATATGAAAGTCAAAGCGGGAAACCGCGACCAGAAAGAGCTGTTTGTTATAATTCCAAAATCAGCCAAATACCCCGTGGGAATTATCGCCACAAAGATTGTTGATGTTATAGAAACATCGTTGTCCATTAACACAGAATCTATTGGCGGACCAGGTTTACTTGGCAGCTGTATAATAAATAAACGAATGATTTTAATGCTGGAGTTGTACGCTATATTGGAAATGGCGGCGCCAGAAAAATTCAAAGAAACCAGGGAGAAGGTTGATGATGTAAAAGATGAAGGTTATAAAGTTTTATTGGTGGAAGACACTCCTTTTTTCCGCACCCTTGCTAATAATTTCTTTAAAACAGCAGGTTTTGAGGTTACTCTTACCTGTGACGGTCAAGAAGGATTGGATGTATTAAATAATAAAAATCCGGACTATTTTGATGTCGTGGTGTCTGATATTGAAATGCCGGTAATGAACGGGTATGAATTATGCCATAACATCAAAGCAAGCGAAAAGTTGAACCACTTGCCCGTAATGGCTTTAACAGCCCTTACCAGTTCGGAAAGCCACAAGAAAGGAACGGAAGCCGGTTTCGACGCTTATGAGGTGAAAATAGACAAAGAAAAGCTGATTGGCAAAGTTCACGATTTGATTCGCTGGAGCAAGCAGGGAGCAGCAAAGTGATTACAAATTGATCTATTTGCAGTTAACAAGTATTAACTTGAAACTAAAGGAGAAGGCGCAATGTTAAAAAGTTTCACTATTAAGGCAAAACTATATTTAAGTGTCGGGTTTAGTATTTTAGCGCTGCTAATTGTCGGGTTTAACGCTCTTAGCAGTTATAGCTCAGTAAAAAAAGAATGGAAAGATTTTATTAATGTAGTTAAGACCAAGCAAGATTACCTGATAACTATTCGGTCTAATATGGGGTATGGCGGAGGAATACACGTTTTTAAAAATTATGTCCTTCGGGGTAGAGATAAATATTTAGGAACTTATCAGAAAAAAGCTGATGAAATTAATTCCAAAATTAAAGCATATCGAGAGATTGGAGACCTTTCCGAAAATGAAGTGGCATCATTACAAAAAATTGAGGAATTAGTCGCGGTTTACGGAAAAGCAATAAAAACCGCAAAGCAACTTTATGATGAAGGTAAAACAGCTGGTGAGATAGATGGTGTAATTAAAATAAGTGACAAACCCTATTTAAATGCACTCTCCACTATTTCAAAAGAATTGAACATATCAACTTCAGAACGCACTGCAGCTTTGGAAGACAGACTAAACAGCGCAAAAACTTTTATGATAGCAATAATACCTCTTATTATGATTTTATTGGTTTTGGCCGGATACTTGATCTCCAAGGATATTACATCCTCTTTATCGGAAACCATAAAGATGCTCCATGAGTTGGGGGACGGAAACCTTGTTAATCGCTTGAACATGGGAAAAGAAGATGAAGTAGGGCAGATGGCCGATCAAATGGATCATTTCGCGGAAAAATTTGAACGTATTATAGCGGATATATCAGGGAATGCCAGAAAATTAGCCGACTCATCAGCTCAACTCTCTGAGCTAGCCTCTACAGTAGATGCAGACGCGGGAACTATGTCTTCTATAGCCAGTGCGGTAGCAAAAGACACGGAAAAAATGTCTTCCAACACCACAACAGTGGCAAATGCTGCTGAAGAAGCCACGGCGAATATCAATCAAGTGTCAGCGTCTGTTAAGCAAATGAGCCAGAGCATGACAGGCATTGAATCCTCTACTGAAGAGGTAACATCCAATGCGCACTCCGTAGCTGCGTCCATCGAGGAGATGTCCTCTACGGTCAGCGAAATCAGCAAAAACACCCTCGAGTCTGCAAATATAAGCGAACTGGCATCAAAAAAAGGAGCCGAAGCTCAACAATTAATGGAAAATCTCGGGAGCAGCGCTAAATCTGTCGGTAATGTGATTGAAGTCATTAATGATATTGCAGACCGGACAAACCTTTTAGCTTTAAACGCAACTATAGAAGCGGCAAGCGCGGGGGAAGCCGGGAAAGGTTTCGCTGTGGTTGCTAACGAAGTCAAAGAATTAGCCAAACAAACCTCTGATGCAACAGAGGAGATTGTAAAGCAGATCGAGGAAATGCGGGAAAGCACAGATTCCGCCGTTAAATCGATTTCTGATATCACGGCAACCATTAATGAGATCAATTCCATCACTTCCACTATTGCCGGAGCAGTGGAAGAACAGGATGCCACGACTAATGAAGTCGCCAAAACAACAACCAATACTGTAAAGGCTTTAGAAGAAGTGAAGCAAAGCGTGGCGGAAACCGCCACGGGAGCGGAAGAAGTGGCGCGAAACGCGGAGGAGTTGTCATCAAAAATATCAGAAATCTCAGCTAACGCGGCTGAAACATCCAAAGGAACTACAGAGGTATCTTCAAATATCCAAGAGGTAAATAAACATGCTGACAGCAATTTGGATGGATCAAAAAAGATGTCACAAAACGCGGTGGATTTGTCCGGTGTTTCTGAAATGCTTCAACAATTAGTAAACCAATTCATTCTCAGCGATGCAGTTAAAAAACGGGTTGCTGATAGGGCTAAAAGCGGTGTAGGAGCCTCAATCGAGCCACTAATAAAATGGAGCGATCGGTTCAGTACGGGTGTTACGGAAATGGATAACCAGCATAAAGTTTTAATTGATTTTGTGAATAAATTGGACTCCGCCATGAAAACCGGGAAAGGAAAGCAAGTTGTCGGAGATATTCTGGATGGGTTAATCGCTTATACCGGGAACCACTTCAAAGCGGAAGAAGAGCTGTTGACAACACACGGGTATGGAGATTACCCTCAACAGAAAGCCGAGCATGAAAAATTAGTAGGACAGGCATTAGAGATTCAAAAAGATTTTCATGGGGGAAAACCGGTCAATACTATCGAGTTAATGGATTTCTTAAAAGACTGGCTTACTAGCCATATTCAGAAAATGGACAAACAATACGGCCCATTCTTAAATAGCAAAGGGGTCAATTAAATAAAAAATTACACTGAGAAGGTTAACTCTTTTTTTTATAAATTTGTTTAGCTACCTTGCTTACTCTACTCTTTAGGCAAGGACCTTAAGAATGGTTAGAAGCTATTAGAAAATTAATGATAATTGGCGTTGGAAATCAAAAAGGAGGCGTAGGTAAAACCACTTTGTCGGTGAATATAGCCGGTGTTCTTGCAAATCATGGAAAAAAGGTGTTGCTTATAGACGCGGATAAGCAAGGAAATATAATTGATTGGCATGCCGTACGGCAGGAGAAGGCCCTTTTTGAAGTAGTTAATATCCCCATTGACACTCTTCATAAAGAGATCAAAAGCATTTCAGAAGGATACTGTCATGTAGTGATCGATTCACCGCCTCATAGTTCGAATATTTTAAGGTCGATCCTCCTTTCTTGCGATCTTTTGCTAATTCCCATTACTCCATCCGCGTTAGATGTCTGGTCCAGCAGGGAAGTAGTTAAATTAATAGAAGAAGCAAAACATTTTAATAAAAAACTGAAAGCGGTATTTGTCATTAACCGAAAAATTGTCAATACTGTCATAGGGGCTTCCGTTGCAAGTGCCCTGAAGAAATACCCGGTGGGCCTCCTTAAAACGGTTGTTTGCCAGCGGGTTATTTATGCTGAATCGATGAGCTTTGGGAACCTCATTTCCGAATTTAACTCAAAAAGCTTTGCTGGAAAAGAAATGGAAGCTCTCACCATGGAGATTTTAAACTATGTCTAAAAGGAAAAAAATTATGCATTTCAGGGACCCTGATGAATTTGTAAGGGCCGGAAAAGAAAAGGAAATTCCACTGCCGATGGCGCCAAAAAAAACGGCAAAGCATAAGCCGGCAGCAAAACAAAAAAAAGCGCTTAAAAAGAAAGCCGCTCCAAAAGGCAAAATGCAACCGAAAGTAAAGACTATGAAAAAGCACGAAATCAAATCAAAACCATTACCGCAACAAAAACCGGTGGTTAAAGTTGCACCAGAAGTAAAAACAGCGGAAACCAAATCGGAAAAATACATGGTCCTCGGCTTTTCGCTTCAAAAAATCCGTAATTTTTATGAGATCGAAGTGGTAAAACAGATGAACGAGGTCATTGACGAATTTCCAAATTTTGATAAATGCCAACTCTGCATCGAAGATGTCTATGCGCTTAGCTTAAAAAACATTCCTCCCAAGTATGTTCAACAGGGGGGCATGGTATTAATAAGAGAAGTAAGTAATTCCGAAATCCGCCGGTTAATCAGAAACGCGATAAAAATTGTCACAGAAAATCCAAACCACTAATAAGACTGATCAACTCTCCTTACTCAAGCAAGTTTTGTGATGCACAATCGTAATAGAGGATATTGCTTTTCCAGAAGCAGGAAAAAGACTTCAATAGAAAGTAGAAACAAAACGAATTAAGCAGATATTTCCATTAAAACAGCTTTTTTAAGTTTTCCTGGAAAGGGGGCCTGACGATTCCTTTTTCAGTAATAATAGCGTTTACCCATTTGTTAGGGGTGACGTCAAACGCCGGGTGCGCTGCGTCAATTCCTTCAGGAGCGATTTGTTTATTGTTAATCCAGGTTACCTCTTCATGACTACGCTCTTCAATGGGAATTTGATCACCTGAACCAAGAGTCATGTCTAAAGTAGATAAAGGAGCTGCCACGTAAAAAGGGATCTGATGTTCTTTAGCTAAAATAGCCACAGTATAAGTCCCGATTTTATTGGCCACGTCTCCATTAGAAGCTATGCGGTCCGCTCCAACAATAACGAGGTCTATTTCATTCTTCTTCATAAAGTGCCCCGCCATACTATCGGTGATTAACTTAACCGGAATGTTTTCTTTTTTTAATTCCCACGCGGTTAACCTCGCACCCTGGAGAAATGGGCGTGTTTCATTGGCGAAAACGTTTATCTTTTTCCCTGCATCCCATGCCGCTCTCATTACACCGAGAGCCGTTCCATAACCTGCCGTTGCCAGAGCTCCCGCGTTGCAATGAGTAAGAATGGTATCACCGTCTTTAATTAATTCCTGTCCGTATTTCCCAATAGATTTATTGATAGCAATATCTTCATGCCATATTTTTATCGCTTCGTCTTTGAGTATATTTTTTATTTCTTTCACTGTTTTATCGTTGTTGTCTTCCGTAACTTTTTTCATCCTGTTTATGGCCCAGAAAAGATTTACGGCGGTTGGGCGGGACCCGGCTAATTCATCGCAGATCTGTTGAAATTCAAGAAGGAATGACTCATTGCTGTCCGCCTTTATTTTATTGGCTCCCAGTGATACTCCCATAGCTGCGGCAACTCCTATAGCAGGAGCGCCACGAATCAGCATGTTGCGTATAGCTTTAGACACGCTTTTATAATCATGGCATTCCACGTAAATTTCTTCCATGGGTAATCTCGTCTGGTCAATCATCCGTACAATCCCATTTGTATATTCTATAGTTTTAATCATTTATATTATGTTCATTTAAAATGAAAAGTTACAGTTTGCCCTGATGTTGCATAAAACGAGATTCTTCGGTTGCGGAGCCTGTGCTGAGCGAAAAGAAGTGCTCCCTCAGAATAACACAAAGAAGGTTTTAGATTGTCATTCTGAGAACCTGCCAAGAATATCCTCTTTGATATTATTGTTTTTTGTCGTTTTTCCTCACATACTCTGTGGCTTCTGTGATAATCCATAATTCTCTATAAAAAGATCAAATTCACTTTTATTTATTCCTTCAATTTTAATTTTTTTGTTCCGGTTTTTTAACCCGCTGATAATCTGGATTCTTGATTTACTTATGCCTAGCCATTTGGAAAATAATTTTATGCATAGCTGATTAGCAGCATTCTCAACTGGAGGAGAGATCAACTTGATTTTTAATTTGTCAGACTTTGTTCCAACTATTTCATTTTTTGACGACCGGGGTTGAACCCTGATAGAAAAAATAATGCCGTCTTTTACCTCCTGAATTTCAAGGCACACAGTATCCGGAAATTAAAAATTTTTAATTTCAAGCCTTTGATTTGATATTTTCAA
>MDTC01026334.1_pt1 | contig 10030 bp, 7 predicted proteins | sample 811181 | NCBI WGS metagenome assembly MDTC01 (sample SAMN05326644, study PRJNA326480) | marine metagenome | isolation source: seawater | place: Pacific Ocean: North | collected 2011
AGCATTCACATCACAAGGCACGACAAACCCATGAAAATAGCAAAGATCATCCTAGCATTGGTCGTTATTATCTTCAACGCAGATATTATTGGCGCGACAACTTATAAATGCACCATACCTGCCACAACGATGCTTGAAGAAATTAGTAACAACCTAATCAAAGATTACAACCAGAAAAAAGCTGTTCTCAAAGATAAAAAAGCATTAAAATCGTACGCATTAGAAGTAACGGAGACCACCATTATGCCTTCACTCGATGCAGAGTACATGGCTAAGCAGGTCATCGGTAGATATCACTGGAATAACAGTAAGCAAAATGACCGCGATGCATTTGTTGCCACATACAAAAAAATACTAACAGATGAGTACACCAACTTTTTGCTATCCAATCAAACAAAAGAAAACCTGCTGAAATTCTACCCATCACGTAAAAAATCTACCGAACATACGGTTGTATTCGCCACAATCAACGGCAAAAAGAAAAAAACAACGATTGGTTTTTACTTGCACTGCGTAGACAATACTGTTGTCGAGAATATACCATACAAAACATGGATGATTTATGATATCAGCGTCGACAACATTAGCTTATTAGATCAATTCAAAGCAACTGCCTCCTCCACAGTTAGAAATAGTGGTATGCCTGGACTCACACGAAAAATGAAAGAATACTACCAGGAAAAAGTCAAAAAGGGCAAATAATGAATCTTATCAAACAGGTAGTTGAAGATAATAACCAGCTTTGTTTACATATGACAAAAGAGCTAACGTTCAAAACGGTGTCTGATGAAAACGCCAAAAATCTTCTCAATCTACTTAGTGAAAAATCGCCATCTCAACTAATTATTAACTGCAAAGATATCATTAGTATCGATAGCTGCGGACTTGCTCTACTGATCTATATTGTCAAAAGTCTCCCCAACACCAAGACAAAACTCGTTGCAACATCAACAAAGCTTGAAAAGCTTAGGACTCTATATTTGTCAACAAACGACCATTTATGAAACTATCAACAATTAAAAAATTTATCATCAAAGGTCCTGTAAAAATTAATGGCGAAGTCAATATTTCGGGAGCTAAAAACGCTGCTCTTCCCATTCTTGCAGCAACGTTACTAAGCAAAAAGTCTATTACCCTCAGAAACACACCTAAGCTTCTCGATATTATTTCTATTCTGGAGTCACTTTGTTATCTTGGCAGCAATATCTGCCTCAATGATGACCAATCGATTACGCTGTGTAACAAAGATTGTGTGACCAAGCCAATTGGTATTCAGTTTACTCAAAAAACGAGAGGATCAATTTTACTTCTAGGACCGCTACTATCAAGATTTGGCCAAGCTAAAATCGCAATGCCAGGCGGCTGCAACTTTGGATCGAGACCAATTGATATACATCTAAGTGGCCTCATCCAACTCGGGGCTAACATTGATATCGTCGACGATAACATCCATGCCAGCGCACCAAACGGACTCACTGGAGCAACAATCAAACTTCCAAAGTCTTCTGTGGGCGCAACAGAAAACCTCATCATGGCAGCCACATTCGCTAGCGGAACAACCATCATCCACAACAGTGCAATTGAACCCGAAATATTTGACTTGATAACCTTTATCAATAAAATGGGCGGTAACGTACAACATCTAGAAGGAAAAACAATAAGAATAATCGGTGTTAATGCGCTTGAAGCTTGCGAACATACAATCATCGGAGACAGAATTGAAGCTGGAACTTACCTAATTGCGGCTGCTGCCACCCAAGGTAATGTAACGGTTAAAAACGTTAGTCCGAAAGATCTTACATACGTTCTTGAGAAGCTCAAAGAATGGGGTGCTGAAATATCGACATCAGACTCTGAGATTCATCTTCGTATGACGATGCCACCAAAAGCAGTAGATATTAAAACACTCCCGTTCCCAGGGTTCCCGACAGATCTACAAGCGCAATGGCTTGCGCTTAATATCGTGAGCTCAGGAAAAAGTAGCATCACAGATACAATTTACGAAACACGCACATCACATGTATCTGAGCTACAAAAACTTGACGCAAAACTTAATATTGATGACAAAAAAATAGTTTCTAATGGACTGAGTCGTCTCAAGGGTGGCAACATTAATGCTACAGATATAAGGGCTTCAGCTGGGCTTATTATTGCAGGATGCTGCGCAGAAGGCGAAACCCACATACACAATACGACTTTTATTGACCGTGGCTATGTCGCATTTGATGAAAAACTACGCAAACTTGGTGTTGACATCAAGAGGACTAAGGTCAGTCAATAAAGATGCGCAAATGCAAGCTTAGAGCTACATCGACTGCTTGAAACGAAGAAGAATCCTCCTGAAGCGACTTACAAAAGTCGCAAATACCATTCAATCACAACCGTTCTTACCATAACACCACCAATCCAAACGAAACACTCATACCCAATTAAAAGCATTATGATGCCCAATGGGTGCTACCATCTTCACTTTCTATCCCAAGTTTTGTTACCGCACGAGCATATATCTATACTGACGCCGCATAAAAAAAGCGCACCATAAAGATACGCTTTTTCAGATTATAAGGGAGATGACACCCAAATTCAGTGTGATTAGGTTGACGCAGCCTGCAATTGTCCGTGCTGCTCACCCTCTTCTCGCTCTGTTCTCTCAACAGCATCGTTATAGAGAATACTGAGGCGAACAACCGAGAAAAGCCATGCAAAGGTGAGCAACGCCACTAAGCCAAACAACACAGGTGCAATATCAAATGCAGTAGCAGCAGCATCAGATGTGGAGTAAAGCACAAGTAACGTTGATGTCACAAGACCACCAGCAGATTTACCGAGACGACCGCCTACCCCGTCTACTGCAGCTTTACCATTAACCTTAAGATCAGGATCTAGCGGGATGAATGCCATTTCTTTAGTTGGATCGAAAAAAGAATACTTCGAACCCTTTGTTAACAGTACTGCCCATGCACCAAACCAGACAGCAAAAGTAAGCGGCGCCATCTGCAAGAAAATGGCAACCGAAGAGAACATAGACTGACCAAGAATGTATACAAAGAATAGGCAACTCAACACCCCAGACGCAATCGGAGTGATGATCGCACCAGTAAGCCAGCCCATTTTTCGTATGACGCCTTTACTAAGATAATTCATGATGATCGTCGCCACGCCCGTCAGAAAAGTGTAATAAGAGTTAAACTCAATCAAAGCTTGACGAGACGGATATAGCTGTTTTAGCTGGGCTTTCCATACCACTTCAACAACATTAATGATAAAGCCGTATGACAGCACAAGAAGAGCGATGTAGCCGACATATTCCGATTTGAATAACACAGCAAAACTCTCAGCCATTGATAGTTTCTTTTTCTTCTTTTTGACAATTTTTTCATTACTCTGCTCTTGCTTAGCTACACTGATTGCTCGTGAGAAGAAATACATCAGTAAAAGCCCAAAAAACACGGCAATGCTACAAACCTCAAGAACATCACTATTTGGATTTTGTGAGATATGCTTGAGCACAGGAAAGAGAAAAAGAAGTGAAATATTACCGACCATAACATAAAGCGGGTAAAATCGTTTTGACTGACTAGGCGACGTTGTTTCGTTTGCAAACTGCCAAAATAGTACGCTCAATGCAAACGTGCCCCACAATTCGGCAGAGACATAAAACAACGCATAACTCCAACTTCCAAGGATTGCAAAAAAGTACTTGAGAGGGGGATACGCTGCTTGCATACCAGATAACCACTCGGGACTAGGGTGTATGTAAGCACTAAACGGATGCAAGACCAACGCAAACAGAGCAAAAATGCCTATAAACGTGGATATAATCGTATAATATGCTCTGGAAACATCAAAGACTTTACGCAATTTCATGTACCCTATAGTCGCCATAATGGTGACCGGGAATACAACATAAATTTTCAAAAATGGTAGAACTTCTGCACCCGAACCTGGCGCGGAAAGTACAAGTGCATCCTTGTAAGCTCTCAACAAGCTGTATGCAAAAATCGTGCAAAAAATCATTCCACACATCGGTAAAAACTTGCTCAATTCATTGTCAGCAATCGGAAACAACGCCAACCGTAGGCCAGACATTTTCTGGTCTTTAATCTCCATAAACCACCCCATACATTTAGTAAAAAACAATGCTTTTAGTGGCAAAAAGCAAATGTTTTTAGCCACTAAAAGCATCACAAGACGGTAATTATACAAAAATATATTTATTTTGTAAACACCTGGAGTCTGTTAACGGCGTGACAGGATTTAATCAAGCAAGTCTGCAAGCTTCCCTTTCTCCATTAACCACCGACGACGATTAGCGACCTGTTTTTTTGCAAGCAGTTGACCGAACATGGCACAGTCCGTCTGCCATTCATCACAATCTAATTGTAAAAGACGACGTGTTTGCACAGCCATCGTCGTCTCTCTCAGCTGTAATGCATCCATTTCACCAAGACCTTTGAAGCGAAGAATGGTTAAATTAGCATTTGGTTGTTTTTGTTTAATTTGCGCTAAAATATGTTCTTTTTCAGCGTCGTCTTGAGCATAGTAAACTTGCTTGTGATGATCAATTCGATACAACGGCGGCAGCGCAACAAAAACATGTCCTTTTTCCACAACGGGGCGAAAATGTTTTAAAAACAACGCACACAAGAGCGTACTAATATGGCTCCCATCAGAGTCAGCATCTGTCAAAATACAAATCTTACCATAACGAAGTTGCGATAAGTCATCACTACCCGGGTCAACACCAATTGCGACGGCAATATCGTGAACCTCTTTCGACTGCAAAAGCTTGTCTTGGTCGACTTCCCAGGTATTCATAATTTTTCCCTTCAGGGGTAGTACTGCCTGCGTACTCTTATCACGAGCTTGACGTGCAGACCCGCCAGCCGAATCGCCTTCTACAAGGAATAACTCACTATCCATTGTGGACTGCGACAAACAGTCAGTAAGCTTACCTGGCAATCTTGGACCTGCCACATATTTTTTTCGTAAAGTTTTTTGACCTGCACGGATCCGTGATTGAGCTACCTCTATAAAATAGGCAACCAATGCCTCTGCTTCGCCAACATGTCGATTTAACCATAAACTGAACTGATCATGCACAAGACTAGAGATCTTACTAGTGATCTGTTGATTGACAAGCCGTTGTTTTGTCTGCCCTGCGAATTGTGGCTCGGGAATTTTTATAGAAATAATAAATAAACAGCTTTCCCAGATATCCTCAGCACGAAGCTTTAACCCTTTCGGACACAGTTGTCTGAGCTCACAAAATTCACGAACCGCCTCTAAAAGACCTAATCTGAGCCCATTAACATGCGTACCGCCCTGCGGAGTCGGAATCAAATTAACATAGCTCTCACGAAGATCCAATCCGCCATTAGGCGCCCAAGTAACCAACCAGTCCATAGTAAAGTCGTCATGACTCACACGTTGAACATACGGAGGACTCGGCATCACATCAACATCCTTGACCGCATCATTAACATAACCTTCAATACCAGTTGGATAGTGCCAAATTCTCTCAACTTCATGTGCCTCATCGACAAACTTAACCTCTAAACCGGCACAAAGAATCGCCTTTGCTCTCAACAAATGCGCCAACTCTCCAGCATGAACAGCAGGATTGTCAAAATACTGAGGATCTGGCACAAAACGAATACTCGTACCCGTATCACGTTTTGCCACTTTACCCACCGACACCAACGGGGAGTCAACATAACCATCTTTGAATGTCATTTGATGGACTTCACCATCTCGCTTAACCGTCACCTCTAAAATTGAAGACAACGCATTCGTTACGGAAATACCAACGCCATGTAACCCGCCAGAAAATTGATAATTCTTATTAGAAAACTTTGCACCAGCATGTAATTTAGTCAGAATCAATTCGACACCGCTAATATTAAATTTAGGGTGGATATCCACTGGCATACCCCGCCCATTATCAGTGACACACACTGCGCCGTCACGAGCAAGCTCAACAATAATCTTAGTCGCATGTCCAGCCAATGCCTCATCTACCCCATTATCAATTGGCTCTTGAACCATATGATTAGGACGTGATGTATCTGTATACATATTCGGGCGCTTACGGACAGGATCTAATCCATCCAAAACCTGTAGCGCGTCTGCATTATAAGAATTATCTACCACTTTCAATTCCTCTTTTTATTATTTAAGATCCGCCCAAGCTTGGCGCAAACGATCTCGATGTCGAGCCAACCACAAGGCACCAATCAACAGACCACCGTTATCAATCTTGCCTTGATCAGCACAGAGAAATAAGTCATCTGAAGAAATGGTGAACACCCTTATGGACTCACACTCATTTGACTCTCCGTGAATCCCCCCAGCGCCAGTCGCATCCACACAAGCAACGTACAGATGAATCTTTTCAGTTGTCCAGCCTGGGCTTACCCAGTACTCAGATATTTTTTCAACGCACTTAGCACGAAGCCCGCATTCTTCTTGAAGTTCTCTCAATCCTGCGTCTTCTGGCGTCTCTCCTTCATCAATTAAACCAGCGCAACATTCAAAAATACTTGGCTGCTCACAGCCTGTAAAAACGGTTACTGGTCTAATTTGCTCTATCATAACAACTTGGTCTGTGTGAGGGTCATAAGGAAGCATGATGACAGCAGGCTGTTTATCGATAACCGTCCTACGAAGATGAAATACTTCAGACTTATCAAAACGTAGTTTGGTGTACTCAATCTGACAAGCAGCGTAAAAGCCTCGTGGATGACGCCAAAGAACATCTTTATTCATCACTGAAACATCACTCGAGCGCGCTAATTTTTGCATAGATGACTTTGACATAAATGACCCTGAAAATACGAAAACAAGCATACCACCCTTAACCCAACCCTGACAAGGTTACAAACAGCATTAATCTTTTCTTCAAGCGAAAACCACAAGATCACTTACCTAGTAATTAAATCAATATTATGCTCTAATACAATTTGAAGAGAAGACATCAAATCGTATGCGCAATCTCAATTATTGTCTCAATATTTCGATTGTAATACTTGCGGTAACCGCGAGAGGCTACACATTAACATTAAGCAAAGCCATGGATATGGCTTCGCAAAACAATTTACCTCTACAACAGGCCAGATCGACATGGCTGACCAACAAGAACGACAAAAATATCGCACTATCATACTTACTTCCGCAAATTTCATTGGCCCAATCCAATAGTCGCCACGGCATTACCTATCCAGATGCGTCTAACCAAGGGCTCGACGTAAAAAGAAACTATGATGAAAAAAAAGGTAGCATCAGTATGACGCAAGAGCTATTCAACATGAATAGCTATTATCTTTTTTCCAGAGCAAACCAACAAGCATTGCAAGACTTACTGATCTACCAAGATGCTTTACAAAATTTATCGTTAACCGTCTCAGACCAGTATTTTCAACTGGTACTAGCAATTGAAAACTTTATATTTCTCAAATCTGAAGAAGACGAAACACTTAAGCGCCTCAGAGACATTGAAGTACAAGTTAAGTACGGATCAATGACCAAATCACAACTACTTGAAATGCAAGCCCAAGCCAAACGCGTACAGGCAAATATCATTGAAGCACAGCAAATCATCAATAATCAGAAAGACATACTTGCTGACTCAATTGGCAATAATCAATTCACTAAAATTAGCATCCTAGGCAGCGCTCCAAAGTCATTATCATTGAGCTTACCAGCTCTAGAACACTGGATCAAAGACGCAAAAGACAATAATCTTCATCTAAAAATCTCAGAAAATAATCTCCAGCAGGCAAAACTACAACAAAAGGCAACTGCAAGCAATTATCTCCCAACACTATCACTGAACGCAAACTACAATCATTACAAATATCCAAGTCAATCAATTAAACCAGACAATGGGAGCGCATCCAGTATCACGGGTGACAAACTAGAAAACCGTAAATATGATGGCGCGATCACCTTGAGCTATCCGCTTTTTAATGGCGGGAAACGCTATTATGATAATCTAAAATATCAAGAAAATATCAAACTAGCCAAAACAACCCAAAAAAACGATACACAAGTTATCATTCGCACGATCAAACGACTCTATCGCCAATTAAAACTAGGAATCAAAGTCATTGAGACCCAGAAGTCGGCGCTCGAAAGCTCGAAAGAAATGTTACGATTATCCAGAATTAGCCTAAAAGAAGGCGCTGTCACCGTTTTAGAAACACTTGAAAATATATCGAATGTACGCAGCGACCAACAAAGTCTAGAATCTTCAAGATACCACTACTTATTTAGTTTAATTAATTTGCTCACTGAATCTGGTGTCATATCCCCCAAAGACATTAATGAAATCAGCCAAGATCTCAACAAAATAATTGATATCCCTTCAGTCGAGGAGTGAGTGACGATCACTCAACTGCACGTGTGCCAATATCTCTTCAAAATAATCAGCTGGCGTACCACGACCTGATAATAATCCAGTTTGCATTGCGCCAAGCAACGATCGCCAACGCTTTGCGCCTCTCGAGGCCCTAAAAAAACCATGCAACGGCTGTATCATAAAAGATACCCGATCTCCTTGCTGTAAACGATCCGACATATATGAAAAATAATCCTTCAAAATATCTGCGATAAACAGAGCACTTGGAGGGCCGCCTCGACTAAACTCAGATAACTCAAGTGGATGAGAGCAAGCATAACGACCAACCATGACACCAGGAAAAACATCGAGCTGCTGCTTGATACTATCCACATCAGTTAACCCACCATTTAGAACAATAGGAATATCAACACACCCGGACAAATCACGTACAACATCGTAACGCAAAGGTGGAATAGTGCGGTTTTGTTTCGGATTAAGTCCCGATAACCATGCCTTACGGGCATGAACAACAAGATAAGCAGCGCCTGCAAGATCAACCTTATTAGCAAAATCTACCAAATAGTCAAACTGATCACAATCATCAACCCCTATTCGACATTTAACCGTGACTGGCACAGACACAGCAGCACACATAGCGGTAACACACTCAGCAACCAATTGTGGAGATCGATACAAGCTAGCGCCGATACCACCTTCTTTAACACGCGAAGACGGACAACCAACATTCAGATTGATCTGCGTATAACCATTCTCAACAGCCATTGATGCACACTGAGCGAGCGCACTAGGATCATTGCCGCCAAGCTGTAACGCCACCGGCTGTTCAGTAGCATCATGAGCCAAATAACGATGGGCATCGCCAAATAGCAGTGCACCTGTCGTAATCATCTCAGAATACAACAAAGCATCTGGGCACAAGCGCCTCATCAAATAACGGTAATGTCGATGGGTATAACCCATCATTGGAGCAATTTGCAATCGGTGCATCATACCACCAGGTAAATGAATACTATTATTATGAAAAAGATATTATATCAGGATCATAGCAGAAAATCACCATAGAACACGCGTCTAATCAGCACGCAGAGTGTTTACGGCGCAAACGAGCTAGAGCATTGGTCATCAATGCATCTTTTCTCTGCCACAAATAACGGACCCAATCAGTAAATCGCTTACGAAACTGTCTATCTTTGACATAATCACCAACAAGCTGCATCTCTGCCAAACTATGTGACTCTAGATGCACCTCAATCGTACTCACTTGACCTGACAAAAGCAGCCAGACTGATACAAACCCTACATCATAAACCAGTGTCACATCCAAAAGTTGATCAACCGATTGCGCACATGCCTCAATAGCCAAGGCAAGACCAGCTGGCTGAGGAGATAATAAGTTTTCAAATCGCAGAGTCTTCTGTCTCGCTTTTTTATCTTCAGAAAACCTTGTTCCCTCTGCAAATACAGCAAGCGTTACCGGAGCGCTAGTAAGCTCTTGGCATTGCTTTTTTATCTTCTCACGTTGCTGATGGACAAGTTTAGGATTTTTGCGTACCGAATCAGTTGAGATTTTTTGAACAAAAATATAGTTCAAGAGATAACAGACCTGTCCCAAAAAAGGGACGTACATCAGTGATCGCTTTAGAAAAAATTTCACATTAGGAATGCGAT
>MDTC01087652.1_pt1 | contig 10030 bp, 8 predicted proteins | sample 811181 | NCBI WGS metagenome assembly MDTC01 (sample SAMN05326644, study PRJNA326480) | marine metagenome | isolation source: seawater | place: Pacific Ocean: North | collected 2011
ATTGATGGTAATAAATTTAACCCACTTCCAAATATTAACCACACATGCATTATTAAAGGTGACGGAAAATTTATGAATATTGCTGCAGCATCTATATTAGCGAAAACATTTAGAGACGATTTCATGAGAAAACTCTCTTGCAAATATCCAATTTATAAATGGGAAAAGAACAAAGGATATCCAACAAAAGAACATAGAGACGCAATTATTAGACATGGAATTTCAGAGCACCATAGAAAGTCGTTTAAACTTATTCCTCAACAAATTAAACTTAAGATTTAAGAAGCTAAAACTTATGAGGCTAAGATAACAACATTATTGTTTAGAACTTCGACAACTCCACCATCAACCACAAATAACTTTTCTTCTTTGCCTAACTTAACCTTTACAGAACCATTTGACAATGACGAAACCAATGGAGCGTGATCATTTAATATTCCAATAAAACCGTCTGATCCTGGGACAACTACCATGTCTGCTTTCCCACTATATAGGGTTTTATCTGGTGTTATTATTTGCAAGTCCATATTAAAATTATTTTACGTCTGCAAGCATTTTTTCGCCAGCTTCAATCACTTCTTCAATAGTACCCTTTAAATTAAATGCAGCTTCGGGATATTGATCAACTTCACCATCCATAATCATATTAAATCCTTTGATAGTATCTTCAATACTTACAAGTACTCCTGGCATTCCTGTAAACTGTTCTGCAACATGAAATGGTTGCGAAAGGAATCTTTGTACTCTCCTTGCTCTGTGTACTGCCTTTTTATCTTCTTCAGATAATTCATCCATACCTAAAATTGCAATAATATCTTGAAGCTCATTATATCGCTGGAGTAACATTTTTACTCTTTGTGCACAATTGTAATGAGCATCTCCAATAATCTGTGGTGTTAAGATTCTAGATGTAGAATCTAAAGGATCTACTGCTGGATAAATTCCAAGTGCTGCAAGTTTTCTGGACAAAACTGTTGTAGCATCTAAGTGAGCAAATGTTGTTGCTGGAGCAGGGTCTGTAAGGTCGTCAGCAGGAACATAAACTGCTTGTACAGATGTGATTGAACCAGTTTTAGTTGAAGTAATTCTCTCCTGCATAGCACCCATCTCTGTAGCCAATGTAGGTTGATAACCAACCGCTGAAGGCATTCTACCCAGTAGAGCAGAAACTTCAGAACCAGCTTGAGTAAATCTGAATATGTTATCAATAAAAAATAAGATGTCTTTTCCTTTACCTTCACCGTCACCGTCTCTAAAATTTTCGGCTAGGGTTAGACCTGAAAGAGCAACTCTTGCCCTTGCTCCGGGTGGTTCGTTCATTTGACCAAAAACGAATGCAGCCTGCGATTCTTTAAGAGCATCTGTATTAACTTTATCAAGTGGCCAGTTACCTTTTTCCATTTCCTTCATAAATTCATCGCCATATTTTACAATACCTGACTCCAACATTTCCCTTAGTAAATCATTTCCTTCTCTTGATCTTTCTCCAACACCTGCAAATACCGATAGGCCGTCATGACCTTTAGCAATATTATTAATCAATTCTTGAATTAGTACAGTTTTTCCAACACCTGCACCACCAAATAAACCGATTTTACCACCTTTTGCATATGGCTCAATTAGATCTATAACCTTAATTCCGGTAAATAAAACTTCTGTTGACGTAGATAAGTCTTCAAATTTTGGTGCCTCTCTATGAATAGGTAATCTTTTTTTGACCTCTACATCGCCAATACCGTCTATAGGCTCACCTACCACATTAAAAAGTCTTCCCTTCACTTGATCACCTGTTGGCATACTTATAGCTGTTCCTAAAGCAATAGCATCCATACCCCTACATAATCCGTCAGTAGATTCCATAGCAACAGTTCTAATGCTATCCTCTCCAATATGCTTTTGACATTCAAGGATTACTTTTGTACCATCTTCTTTTATAACTTCAATTGCATCTAATAATTTTGGTAAATTTTTCGAATTGTCGAAACTAATGTCAACAACTGGACCGATAACTTGTGAAACTTTTCCCTTTATTTGAGACATATTTAATGTTTTTAATTTTAACGCTGCAAATCTAACATAAATTATATTACTATAGCTGTAATGTTAATAAAATCGACATTTGTTTTTTAAGCAATTCAAAACACTTGAGTTTTTGTTTTATAATTAAATGTAAATTCGTAAAATTTTTAAAATGAAAGTTCACTACAATACTAAAACTATAAAGGATATTAAAAATCCTGTTGTGACAGTTGGGACTTTTGATGGTGTTCATTTTGGGCATCAAAAAATAATAAATCGACTTAAAAGTATTGCATCAAAAAATAATGGTGAGTCTGTACTTTTAACATTTGATCCGCATCCAAGAAAAGTTCTTTTTAATGACAATAATTTGAAACTTATAAATACTCTTAATGAAAAAATAGAAATCTTAAAAAAATTAGGGTTGGATCATTTAGTTGTTCAAGCCTTCACTAAAGAATTTTCTCAACTTAGTGCGAAAGATTATGTAGAAAAATTACTAATAAATAAATTAAATACAAAGACACTTGTTATTGGTTATGATCATCATTTTGGTAATGATAGAAAAGGAAATATCGATTTATTAAAAAATTTACAATCAAAATACCTATTCCATTTAGAAGAAATAAAAGCCCACGAAATAGACGAGATTAAAATTAGTTCAACTAAAATAAGGCAATCGATAGAAAGTGGAAATGTTAATCTAGTTTATGATTTTTCTGGGAATTATTTACAATTCTCAGGTAAAGTGATAAAAGGTGATGGCATTGGAAAAACAATCGAATACCCCACTGCAAACCTAAATTTAATAAACCAAGATAAAATCCTTCCCGCAAAAGGGGTTTATGCTATTAATTGCAAAATCAATGAAATTCAGCTTAGAGGAGTAATGAATATTGGATTCCGCCCAACTTTAAATAACAATCAACGAATTAGTATTTAATGCCATCTTTTAGACTGGAATAAAGACATTTATGATCAAATATTACATGTTAATGTCATTAAGAGAATTAGAAACGAAATAAAATTCCCTAACATTGAAAGTCTTAAAAGTCAAATAAAAAAGGATATAGAAGTTGCCAAATTCATATTTAGTGAAATGTGACAAAAAATCATTATTATAATTTTTTTTCGACTTTTACTGTATCTCTCAGTCCAATCACAAATTTTCAAACCTACAAAAAGCATTAGCTAATAAACATGAAGTGATATCTTTAGATTTTTCTAATCATTCTAAACGTGGTTACCGAGGGCATCCAACGTTGTAACCCTCAATATCGCTAACCACTTCGTAACAAAATTTAAATTCAGATGTCTTTGGTCCCAAGCAAAGTTCGAGTATTGTTCCGCGCTGAATAGAAAAAAATTCAGCACATTGAAATTTACTTGCAAAAATTCCTATCCCATTTTCAATATTTGAAAATGCGGGCTTTTCGGTTACAATACCTGTGACTGGCTCATTAACCTCCATATAAGTATTTAATATATCATTTCCAATGGTTAATACAAATTCAACTGGTTTGTTTGCAAAAGTTCTCTTTACCACCTGACTTTCAAGGCTGTAATTATCGAGTCTGGATGCTACCATGTCATAAAAAGCACTACCAGAAATTGTTTTTTGAAATTCACCATTATTATAAGCATCTGTACTTTTCTGAGTACCTAAGTTCCATTCCAGACATCTAGGTTCTACACTACCATCCTGAAAATGTTCGTTAAAATGGAATTTCAAAACTAATTCATACCTCTCTCCATTGTTTGAAGATTTCCAACTAAATAGTTGATCAATGTAATTATCATCTTCAATTAATACTTTATCAATAAATCTAATACCATTAAGTCTTAAACCATTTAAAATAATAGTCCCAAAAAGATAGTTGAATGAAGGATTTGTCCCCCCTTTTTCTACTAAATTTGTAAAAGCTCCAAACTTTAAATCATGAGATGGGACATTTACATTTAAATGATATGTAAGATTATCATCTAATCGATTATTGTAGCTTGTGAAAAAATATAATTTTTGCTCATCTTCATAAAATATTCCATCATCAATATTTTTGACATGAATCTCTTTTAAAGTATCTAAACTTATCAAATTATTGCTTAAATCATATCCCTCTATAACAGCAATCAAACTATCAAAAAGAGTACAATCATTTATAGCTGCATAATTAACATTATTTCCATCTCCAAGAAAAGATTTATTAATCTTCACAAATTGTGTGTCTAGAGATTGGTCCAGAAGTCCATAAACGACAGGTATGATTTTGTATGGTGCATTAAGATCAAAATCTGTTCTACAAGAATAAATTGAAAAAATTAAGCCGGTTAACAATAAGAGCTTCTTCATTAATTTTTAATAAGTTTAATGTAATTCTTTTGTTTTTGACCATTAACATTAATAAAATACAAGCCTCTTTCAAGTTCAGCTACAGAGAATTCAATCAATTTATTGCCAATTTTAAATTCATTATTTGAAATTCTTTTTAATAGTCTACCGGATTCATCCAAAACATCTATTGAAATATTACCATTAATAGGTTCAAAATTACATGAAAGCTTAACAATATTGTTTGTAGGATTTGGGAATAAAGAAATATTTCCTTTTAATTCATCTTCTCCAAAAGAGACTATTCCATTAATATTAATATTATCAATATATAAATCATTTCCTCCTCCGTTATTAAACTCAAATTTTAATCTAAAATTATTTACGAGGTATGCACTGGAGATGCCAGGAATATTGACTGTTTTCCAGCTATCATCAGTAGGAATATAAGAAGATGTGGTATTAGGATGTGTTGGAAGAGCTGAACTAGAAATATTTTTTCTTAGCATCCATGTTTCACCGCAGTTGAAACTAGCATAAATCCTTAAATAGTCTGTATTTGTACTGTATCTCTTGGCGAATGCATATTTAAATGAAATTGTTGCGGATATCATATTTGAGAGGTCAATTGCTTGACTTATTAATTCATCTACATCACCCGTACTACCAGAAGAATTATCAAGCTTTACAGACTGTGTTCCTGAAAAACTTGCTTCAGATGATATCTCAAATCCTGGTCCATTTTCATTGATAATTGACCATTCATCATTTGGAATAGACGAAATATTTTCAAAACTTTCAGTGTAAGGAAATCCAGAAGAATAATTATTCATAACTGTTATATAATCCTCAAAAGTTTTAGACATGCTATTTCCCATCTGGTCAGTAACCTCTAGTGTTACGTCATAAGTTCCTTGGGTGTAATAATTAACCTCTGGATCTTGAGAGTTTGAAGATGCAGGAGTTGCCCCAGGAAAACTCCAGTTCCAAGATACAATATTATTGAAAGATTCATCAAAAAACTGAATCATATCACCTTTACATATTAAATCTCTTGCAGAACTAATGTCCACTTGACAAACAGTTGCAGGAGAACTAACTCCAGTAAAGGAAAGGTTTGTATTTTGCCATAAATTATTTCTTCCTCCAACACCTGAAACGATAGCCGCTCTCATTCTATTCTTTTGCCCATGTGTGAACATTTTTGTGCAATAAGAATAATCCATATAATTTTCAACATTATCAACAACGTCTGATGTCCAATAACCATCAATAATATCATTGCTACAACTATTTGAAGATAAATTACAAGAACTAACTCCAATACATCTTGGCGTATCATCAACATAGTCATCGTCAAAACAGCTATTTGCATTTCCTGGATTATTATTCGGACCCCATGTATGTTCTAAATTTAGCCAATGACCAACCTCGTGAGTTAATGTTCTACCATTGTAAATATTGGATGTCCCTATAGATCCAACATAATCACTTAAAACCCAGATGCCATTATACATTGAACTTCCTATCCAATTGCTCGGAGTAAATGTATATCCGGCAGCATCACCAATATCGGCACAAACAAATATATTTAGATACCTGCTACCAGACCATTGATAATTATAAACATCGTTGCCTTCAATGATAGCATCGACCTGACTTTCACCATTTTCACCACTATTAGTTAATGGACTTACTGTTCTAGTAATCCCGCTAAAACACTGCCCATTAGGAGCTTTCTTTGCCAAAGCAAATTCAATTTGAATATCTGCAGGCATTCCACTAAACACAGATTGGACAGAATTTGCATCATTATTTTGTAATCTGTAATCTCTATTTAATATATCAACAGCGTCGTAAATTTGTTCATTGGAAATATTTTCAGGTCCGTTATCATGTAATACATGGAAAACAACTGGTATAGTGTATACAGTATTTGATCTAGTTTCATTTGAAATAGAATCTTCTATTTCTTTTAACGTTTTCTGATCATTAAAAAAACTTCTTAAAAATTCAGGGTCATTTTTAAGCGTGTGCATTACTTTATGTGTTTTGCAGTACTCAACATTTTCGCCTTCTCTACAGTTACTTGGATCAATATTTAGTTTTTCCAAGTTTTGAGAATAAATAACAAAAACATTAAAGAAAAAAAATAGTTGTAAAATAAACTTCATACTGCAATCTACAAATTTAACTATTAAATGCAGAATTTAAATCGTTTGTTAAGTCTTCAGCGTCTTCAATACCGACACTTAGTCTTATTAGTGAATCCATAACTCCGGATTTTAACCTTTCACTTCTAGGGATTGATGCATGTGTCATAGTTGATGGATGACCTATAAGTGATTCTACACCACCCAAAGATTCTGCTAATGCAAAAACTTTTGTTCTACTTACAATTTTTTTTGCCATATTGATGTCATCACCTTTTAGTGTAAATGAAATCATACCTCCGAAACCATCCATTTGTGATTTTGCAATTTTATGATTAGGATGCGTTGAAAATCCTGGCCAATATACATTTTCTACTAATGAATGTTCTTTTAAAAAGTGAGCTATCTTTTCACCATTTTCACAGTGTCTTTGTATTCTTAAATGAAGCGTCTTAATTCCTCTAAGTACCAGAAATGAATCCATCGGACCACAAACTGCACCGCTAGAGTTCTGAATTCTATACATTTCTTCGGCAATTTTATCATTACTTGTAATCAAAGCACCCATTACCACATCAGAATGTCCTCCTAAGTATTTTGTTACAGAGTGCATCACAATATCTGCTCCTAACTCCAGTGGTCTTTGTAAATATGGCGTTGCAAATGTATTATCAACACATACCAAAATACTAGATTTATGGGCAAGTTTACAAATCGACTTTATATCAACAATATTCATCATTGGGTTAGTTGGAGTTTCTACCCAAATTAATTTAGTATTAGTATTGATTTTTGATTCAACATTCTCTAAGTCTAGCATGTTTACAAAATGAAATTTAACTCCGTACTTTTCGAAAATTGTTCTAAATATTCTATACGATCCCCCATATAAATCATTTGTAGAAATAACTTCATCACCGGGATTTAACATTTTAATAATACAATCTATAGCCGCTAGACCACTAGCAAAACAGGCTCCATGTTTTCCGCTTTCAATTGCTGCAAGATTATTTTCAAGTGCTGATCTAGTCGGATTTGCAGTTCTTGAGTATTCAAATCCTTTATGAACACCCACCTGTTCTTGAATGTAGGTTGATGTCTGATAAATAGGAGTCATAATTGCTCCAGTAGCTGAATCTGGATGTACTCCAGCATGTATTACTTTGGTATTAAATTTCATTCTATTGTTTTATAAAGCTAACAAAACTAATTATTTAATATATTCAAATTAATTTGTATAGCTAATATTGAAACAAAAACTAATTTTTGCCCATTTAGCTCTTTTTGGAGCAAACCTCATTTACGCAATAAATTATGGTTTTGCAAAAGATGTTATGGGCGATGGTTATGTCCCACCTTTGACGTTTATTCTATTTAGAGCTATTGGAGCAACTGCCCTATTCTGGATAACATCCATTTTTTTTTATGAAAAAATTCATAAAAAAGATTTATTAAAGTTTGCGATATGTGGATTTTTTGGTGTTACAGCAAATCAGATGATGTTTTTTTCAGGCCTAGAACTAACGTCAACAATACATGCTTCAGTAATTATGATTTGCAGTCCAATTATAGTTAGCATACTATCTATGTTCCTTATTAAGGATAGAATGAATTTTAAAAAGGCGATAGGTATTATAATTGGCTTAGCAGGGGCAGTATTAATAATTTTACATAAAAATCAAAACTATGGTAATTTTGGTATTTTAGGTGACATATTGATTTTTTTAAATGCTTCCAGTTATGGTCTGTATTTAGTCTTAGTAAAACCTTTAATGATTAAATACAAACCTGTAACCGTAATAAAATGGGTTTTTACTTTCGGTCTTTTAGGAGTTGTTCCATTTGGCGCTTATCAAATAGATCAAGTTATTTGGGAAATGCCAAACGATATCATTATGAAAATTGGATTTGTAATTTTGTTTACAACTTACTTTTGCTACTTATTTAATATTTATGGTATAAAGTATGTTAGCCCAACAACCGTTAGCACTTACATTTATTTGCAACCTATTTTAACATCATTCATTGCGCTTTTGAGTGGTCGAGAGAGTCTAGACTTAATAGTTATTCTATCTTCAATATTTATTTTCGTAGGTGTTTATTTAGTTAGTGTTAGTTCACAGAAAAAAATCAAATGATTACATTTGAAATAAACTAAGAATCTTATGGCACTTTCAATGACAGGATTTGGACGTACTGAAATTCAAACTAAACAACTACTGGTTAATATTGAAATAAAATCTTTAAACAGTAAATTTTTAGATTTAAATTTCAAATTTCCAGCACTTCTTAGAGATTTAGAGCTTCAGGCAAGAGGAATTATAAAAGATGAAATTAAAAGAGGCAAAATTGAGCTTTTATTGCATTATGAACAACTTGATGAAACAAGTGATGTAACTTTTAATAATCCACTTATTGTGAAATACTATAATGAGCTTAATGCTTTAAAACAAAAACTTAATGATAATAATGATAATAATCTTTTTTCTGAAATATTAAAATTTCCAGATATAATTACACATGGAAAAAAGATTATCCAACAAGATGAGAAACAAACTGTTCTCTTAGGCATTAAGAAAGCTTGTGATTTACTAAATGAATTTCGAAAAAGAGAAGGAGAATCAATTACAAGCGTATTATCTGAATATGTGAAGAATATAAAAGAAAAAATTGGTTCAATTGAAAAATATGAAATAGAAAGGTTACCGGTTATTAAGCAGAAACTTAATAAAGCTATCGAAGAACTTAAACTTAATGATAAAATAGATAATAAAAGATTAGAACAAGAATTAATTTATTACTCAGAGAAAATAGATATTACGGAAGAAAAAATAAGACTTAAAGAACACTGCAATTACTTTTTAAGCACCATAAAAGAAATACAATGCGGTAAGAAACTTGGTTTTATTACACAGGAAATGGGTAGAGAAATAAATACGCTCGGTTCAAAAGCCCATAATTTATCCATACAGAAAATTGTTGTTGAAATGAAAAATGAACTAGAAAAAGTCAAAGAGCAAATCCTAAATATTTTATGAATAAAAAATTTAATGGTAAAGCTATAATTTTCTCAGCACCTTCAGGGGCAGGAAAAACAACTATTGTGAAAGAGGTGCTAAAGACTGATATTCCACTAAAATTTTCTATATCAGCATGCAGTCGTAGTGAAAGATATGGGGAAGAAAATGGAAAAGATTATCACTTTTTGAATGTAAAAGAATTCAAACAAAAAATTGACAGAAATGAATTTATTGAATGGGAAGAGGTTTATAAAAACAATTATTATGGAACTTTAAAAAGTGAAATTGATAGGATTTGGAAATCTGAAAATCATGTAATTTTTGACGTAGATGTGATCGGGGGACTATCACTGAAAAAATACTTTGGGGAAAACGCTCTATCCATATTTATTAATCCACCATCTATTGAAATTCTTTTCGATCGCCTTAATCAAAGAGGAACCGACAATGAAAGTTCAATAAAAGAGAGAATGTATAAAGCTAAGACCGAATTAACTTATAAAAATCAA
>MDTC01247282.1_pt1 | contig 10030 bp, 3 predicted proteins | sample 811181 | NCBI WGS metagenome assembly MDTC01 (sample SAMN05326644, study PRJNA326480) | marine metagenome | isolation source: seawater | place: Pacific Ocean: North | collected 2011
AGCACCATCCTCTACATTTATCATTGTCCTTAGATTTGCTGGTGTTATCTCCTCTATGATTCCAGCACCAGCAGAGTCTCTACCTAATATTCTATTTGTAGCAGATACATTTTGTATCTCAGCATAAGAAACTCCATCATCCTTTATTGTAACAACACCACTAGATACTGAAAAGTTATCTGAACTAAAAGAAGCAACACCTTTATTACTTGTACTAGCTTCCTCACCAGAAAATGTAACTGTGTCTGTAGCACTAACAGCAACATCGATTCCTTCTCCTGCAGCAAATGTTAGTGTGTTCCCATCAACAATTGTCTGTGTGGTTGAACCATCTGAAATAGTGAAAGAGTTGAAAGTACCAGCAGAACCTGATAGGATTCCAGCACCCAATGCTCTTATTGCTTCAGCTGATAGTGAACCACTAATGTTTGATTTGAATGTGGAGTCTGTAAAGTCTATCGCTATGTCATTAGCATTAGCAACTATACCTGTTCCACCAACAACATTTATTGTTCTTGTAGAGGTGATATCACCACCACCAGTAAGACCATTTCCAGCAGTTATCGAAACAGAAGAGTGGTCTATATGTTCATTAGCAACAAACCCACTTAAATCATCATGTACTATCTCAGAGTCATTTGTTGAAATAGCATCTGAACTTACTGTAATACCTGTTCCTTCTCCGACATTGAAAGTTCTATTAGCAGCTAAATTTCCACCACCAGTAAGTCCGTTACCAGCAGTCAATGTTAGTGATTGAAAAGAACCACTAATGTTTGACCTAAATGTAGAATCACTAAAATCAATAGCAAATGATCTGTTAGATGCTAATGTTCCACCACCACTCAATCCAGTGCCAGCAGAAAATGTTATTGAACTATGGTCTGTATTTCTACTATTAGAAGTGTCTAATGCCACATCATTGGTATTTACAGTTATACCAGTACCAGCACCTACTGCTAGTGTTCTATCTGATGTGAGGTTTCCACCACCAGTCAATCCGTTTCCAGAGTTTATACTTATTGCTTGTAAGTTATCTACATTAGCCTCTTCTGTCGTAAGTCTCGTAGATATACTAGCACTTGGAGCACCAAATGAGCCTGATATATTTGACTTTAGGGTTGAGTCTGTAAAATCAACATTTAGTGTAACATCACCCGATGAACCACCACCACTCAATCCAGTGCCAGCAGTTACAGCAGATATATCACCAACCTCATTTTCTTCAGTTGTTATACGAGCAGCTAGTGATTGTGATAGTGAGGTAAATGAGCCTGTAATACCAGCTGCTGTTAGTGTATTGAAATATTGTGAAGACCAAGAACCTGTTATATATCCACCGACAGTACTACTGAAAGTACCACCAAATATTGAGTTTGATAATGTTATACCATTTAGAGCAGAGTTTATAGTTGCTCCAGTAATTCTATGTACATGATTTCCTTTGGCAAAGTCACCGACATTACCATCAGAAGCAGTTGTACCAATATCCTCAGGATCCGCGCTATATGCCTGTATTGCTGGAGCACCAAGAGTACCCGCAACTTGACTATCATTTGTAAAAGATTCTCTATTTATGGATTGTCCAAAACTAGCCAATCCACTACCACCTCTATACTCAATACCAGTAGAATCCATTTTGAAGAAACTATCTTCTGAGTTATAGATTAGTAATCCTTGGTCTGTAAGTTCTACCCTTCTTCTGTTACTACGAACCGAAAAGTTATCCCAAGTAAGTTCTGTCTCAGGAAACTCTGCTGTAGCACTTCCTTTTACTGTCTTTCTAAACTTTTTTCCACTAAGTGAAGAATCTACAGTTCCCTTAGCTCCAACAAACAATGGTTTTTCAATAGTAAATCCAGTATCATCATTGATGGAACCACTCAATCTAACTTTTACAAAGGTGGCATCTGCTGGTAACTCAGCACTAGCACCAAAACTATTGTATTGTCCACTACCTAAAAAGTATTCTCCAAAACCATTTGAAGATGTAAATTTTGAATTTGGTAAAAACGGAACATATGTAGAACCATTATAATATTCTAATCTAAAATACTGAGGACCTAATGCTCTGTCCTTTCCTCTACCACCAAATGATGAACTGAAACGAGCAACGGAACTGAATGATAGAACATCACCAGCTGTAAAAGATGAAGTTATAACCTGTGTTATCTCATATTGGTTATTCGAAGCATAACTAGCAGCTCCAGCAGGTACAACCATATCAAGAGTATTATCACCACTTACTGCTTTATCATCATCAGCAAATCCACTCCTATCTGTTAGACTAGCACTAACCTTTCCAGTAAGAGCAAAAGACCAACTTGTAGCAGTCGTTACTATATTTCTACCAGCAGATATTGAATCATCCTCAAAACTTTTATTACCAATGTATTGTGTTCCACCACCTACAGTTGATAACGAACCTGATTTTACTTCTACTCTGCTAGTACCACCACCATCTCTTACTCTAAATCCTGGCAAAGCACTATCTAACTCTATAGAGTTCTCAACATTTTTTAATGAACCAGAACCAACTACGAATCCACCTATCTTACCACCAGTAAAAAGAACTTCAGAACCACTAACCTCACCACTTGGTGTTACTTGAAAGTTAGAAGAAGATATAAAATATGTAGCACCAGCAGCACCATCTAAATTGAAAGATGTTCCTTGTTGTAACTTAGTTCCACTTATATCAAATCCAGCAATTCTTCCACCAGTAAATAAAACATTAGAACCAGTAACATCTCCGTTTTCTTTAACATTGAACTTAGATGTACTGATAAACATATATTTAGGATCATGTACACCACCAGCCAACGGACTTCCACTTATAAATAAATTTGTTCCAAATAGAGAAGCACTGCTTATTTGAAATCCACCTATCATACCAGTACTAGCAGTTATACTACCTTCAAATCTAGCACCACTAGCAATAAGGATACCATCCTTATCAACCATAAAGTTAGGACCAAACTTTACAAAAAAGTTATCAGGATTTTCTACTGTAGGTGAAAAATCTAAGTAGTATTCATTTCGTAACTCATCAAAAGCAGCTGACGAATCACTACCTGGACCTTGGTCTGTTTTGAATATTGTAGAGTTATTAGCATCAAGAGTAATATTACTACCACTAATTTTTCCATCTATGATTTGAAAGTCACCAAGATTACCAGCCTCAGCAGTAATCGTACCACTCATAGTTATATCACCAGTATTTGTCAAATGAAAATTTGATGAACTTATTTCTATGTTTCCACTTGAACCACTAATGAACTGATTACTACCACCTAAGAAAAATTGATTAGTTCTTATATCAACATTACTTCCTGAAATGGTAAGAGAACCATCTCTCTGTAAATGGAATTTTGAAGAACTAATTTCTATATTTTGTCCTGAACCACTTATGAATTGTGTTGTTGTTTTTCCAACAAAGAATGAATCAGCTTGTACATCGAATACCGATGGATTGGTTCTAAACTTTAGAGAACCACTTTTAGCAACTAATTCTAATCCAACACCAGCATAGTTTTCACCACTATCTGGTAAAACAGAACCACTATAAATCATAAACCCAGCAGTTCCACCAAGAGAATCATTTGAAGCACTTGTAAATCCTTGATATCCTATAGAACGAATAAAACCTGAACCCTCAGCACCAGATTCTCCTGTCTCAGGTAAAACAGAATCAACACCACCGAAGTGTATACCACTACCAGTAGTATCTCCACCTAAAAATAAATCACCACTCTGAATGTTATCGTTACCGCTTATCAGAATATTACTTCCATTGAAAAGTGAACCTGTATTGAATGCTATTGAATCAGCAATATTATTATTAGCATCGTAGAACTCAACTAAAAATTCAAATGTCTCAGGTCTTTTGTGTTGATACTCCTTAGGCATTTCCTGCATAAACTGAAATACAGATGGAGAGAACCCAGTATCTTGTGATGGTCTTATAGATACATCAGATATATACCAAGCACCATCCAACACTCTCAATTGTAAAAGAGCGTTACCATCTCTATCAGCAGTAAATTGGTGTTTTACCAAACCAAAATTTTTCTCAGGACCATCACTTGTCTCTACATCTAAAGAACCTAATCTTTTTCCGTATTGTGATGGTTCTAATAATAAAGTATCAGTTTCATCATCTATGTATGGAGTCTGTGAAGTTTGATATACAGATGAACCTGATATATAAGGAATTATTGTTGCCTTTCCGCTTGTACCTTTTCTTCCATAAGCATTGAATGTAATGGTATAATCTATACCAGCAGTCAAGTTGAATTTGTAATCACTTTTCTGTTGAAACCTTAGTTGATTTGTAAACCCATCTAAACTTCCTGAAAGATATACAGCATCCAGCAACACATCACTATTGTAAGCAAAAGTTTCAGATGTACTTGTCGATAAACCATTGGTTCCTCCAAACTTCTCCCAATAGTTTGTTATATCTGCTAAATCTTCAAAGTATCCAGTCCTAAGCTCCCCACCTACTGAAGTACTATCAACCATCAATTCAGAAGACTCTATTGGTAATTCAGCCAATACTTTAAAATCATCAAATGAACCTTCACTCCTAACCATAACCTTTGCTTTATAAACATCACCTGAAAATACTCTAAGGTCTCCTAATGTAACATCAGCATAAGATATAACATTTGCCAAACTATATGAGTGTGTCGGTTCAGCTTCATATTCTATATGAGCAGTTCCTTGAAATGGTAAAATTATATCAGCGTTTTCTGATAAGGAAGATGATATCGTAAATGGTTTAGATACAAGAGCTGTACTGGAATTTACTAAATCATCTATAGAGCTTGTATGTGTTGGATTTAGAGTAGGTAGACTATCTATACCATATTCTTTCAAATCGTCTAAGTCGTAAATGCTGGTATCTATACTATCAAATATTATCCTACCACCTACATACTTACTTAAAAAGTTAGAATCACTTTTGAAACTGTATGGGTATTCTTCAGGAGAACTCCTCTTAGAAATATGTCCAACTCTTCTTCCAAATTTAGCTTTTCTCTTTCCCTTTTTGACTCTTAGTTTTTTCTCAAACCTAGCTATCTCTCTTGTCTTATCTTTTGGTTTGAAGTCTTCTCTATTTTCTTCTTGTTCGGATAAAGAACCTTGAGCAGGTGGCTGTTGTGAAAAGTTTTGTCCATCTAATCCATTTGATGGTACGCCTGTAATCGTAAATATTGAACTTGTTAGTGAACCAGTAATTTCATTTCTTATTAGAGTACCAAATCTTTTTTCTTGTACAGAAACCTTTGGTACAGTCCAAAATCTGATAGGTTGTGTGTTTATTGCTGTTGAGTTTACTATTACCTCACGAGTCAATCTAACATTATAAGCACCTTCAAATTCTTCAGGAACTGCTTCAACATCACTAAAAGCACCAGGACCAGTAGGTACGACAGCCAATTCCCCAACCACTGTCAATGTAGCAGTACCTGGAGCCGTATCATCATATACCTCTATAGAAACCCTACGAGATGTTCCCTCAAGATATTCTGTTATAGGTTCTGTGTATATCGAATTTCCTTCTGAATCTATAAAATCAAAAAGAAGTTCGACTCCTTCTTTCATATAAGGACCTGTCTCTATAAGAAAAGAACTTTTTCCTTGAGGAAGACTCTCAGGCATATCTGTGATGATGATATGTTGTGACTTGTCCTGATCGTCAATCAATACATCTAAATCATCTAAATAATGAAGTTTGTTATACTTTTTTACAATGCTCATATATGGTTTCCGATTATAGTAATAAATATAAAATCTCTAAAAAATAGTATTTATTATATATACAACATATGGAGATTATCGGTATGAAAAAGAAATATTCTTTTACAATAGAAGAGTCGCTAATGGACTGGTTCAGAGTCTATGTTAGGGAAGAAAGCACTACTATGAGCGCTGTCTTGAATCAGTATGTTCTGAGTCTAAAAAGAGGTGAGGCTAAACCAAAAAGAATAATGTATTCTAGTCGAACTTGACATTAGAAAAAGTATTCTCTTTCTTTATTTCTAACAAAGTATCTACAGCATCACGCATAGAGTCTATGTGGGATACAATCATCGTAAACTGAAATTGTGATTTTAGATATTGAAACAAGTTGTATACAGAATTTAGATTGTCTGAATCCATTGTTCCCCAACCCTCATCGATAGCAAGAAAATTTGGTGCTGGTAGATTAGATACATTTATCAATCCAACACGCATAGCTAATGAAGAGATAAATCGTTCCATGCCGCTAGATAATTCAAGAGGCCATACATTGTCATCATCGTAAACAATATAGCAATTTATATTCTTACCATCCATCTCAAGTATCATAGAGAAGTCTACGATTTGGGATAGTATATCATTTACAGCACCCTCAACAGTTGGAATTGCTTTTGAGATGAGTTCATATGGTATACCATCTCTTTTTACAGCATCCATATAGTATTGATAAGCAGCATACTTATCTTCTAACTCTTCTACCTTTTTGATGTTGGACATTATATTTTTACGATTAGTTTCTAATACTTTTATCTCACCATTTACAGTCTGTAATTTTGTATCTAGCTCCTCTATAATCTGTTCTAAAGAATCGGATTCATTTTCTACATCATCTATTTCTTTTTGTAAACTAATATTATATTGTATATCTTTTTCTTGTTCGTGATATAAGTTTATCTTATCTTCAATCATTGATAACTGATTTATTAGGTTCTTCTTTTTTTCTGTAGTTAGCTTTTGGTCACTATCTACTTTACTTATATTAGAAGTCAATAGACTAAAACTCTGAATACAATCATCCATCTGCTGTTTATGAGCAGTAATGTGAGATAGACCATTTATGATACTTTCTAATGAATCAGATTTTTTCACAAATTTATCTGCTAGGTCTTTATCTTCATTGAGTTTCTTTTTTGTTTCCATAGCATCTAATGTAAATGGATTGCTCATACAGTATGTACAATCAGCATCGTATTCTAAGTTACCAAGCTTATTTATTTTATCAAGCTTATTTTGAACTTCTATCTTCAACTTATCTATCTCAATCTGATTGTTTCTTTTCTCTAATGTGTATTGTTCAAGCTGAGCAAACTTTTTATCTATCTCATTTTCTTTATAGATATTTATCTTTTCTGTTAGTTCGGTTTCCTCTACCTTATATTGTTCAGAAAGAGTTTTTAACTTTCCAACCTTTTCATTAGCGTCATCAAGCTCACTAGTAAGTTTTATTTTTTCTTCTTCTAACTCAGATATGTTCAAAGCAGAGTTATCAACTTTTTTCAATTTCTTTGTCAAAGAAATAATAGTTTTATCTACTTCTTTTTTATCAGTAATATTTTCTTTCTTTTCTTTCGATAAAGACCTTGAACTCTTTCTTAGTTCTGTTAGTGAGTCTTTTATATTTGCTAGTTCCGTATCATAGTTATTATTTTTGAAAGACTTCAATAAAGAGTTTACATCAGATATCTCTTCAGCAGCTAAATTATAGAGTTGGTCAAAAACACCGATACCCATAAACTGAGCTAGTAAGTCTTTTCTTTCTTTCTGTGTTTTGTCTATGAATACCGTAGAGTTTGATTGTAAGGACAGTGCTGTCATAATAAAATCTTCATATGTACCAATTACCTTACGAATGTTTACATCAGTTGTTCTTCTTTGGTCTCCATTTAGAGATAGCTTTTCACCCGCATCATCGTATGTCCAAAAGTCTACATCAACCTTTACATGACCATTTCTTTGTTTCTTACCTCTTCGTTCTATAAAGTACTGGCAACCATCAACCTCTAACTCAGCCTTACAATAAAATGTATCCTTTTTACTATTCAAAACATTTAGTGCTTTGTAAGCTCTAGATGATGTATCGAACAAGCAGAACGATAAAGCATCTAACAGAGAAGATTTACCACTAGCATTTGGAGCAAATATACCCACTATACCATTTAGCTTTTCAAAATCTACAACATTATCTTCTCCATAACTAAACATATTATCAAATTCAAACTTCTTTACATCCCAAGTGATACCTCTTTGATTGTAGTCGTCTGCTGGTAATCTTGTGTTTAGTTCTTTGTTTATGTTTTTTATATCAATAAGTGTTTCGCTATCAACATAATGATTTTGTTTTAGGTAATCTTCAATCAATCCATATTGATAGTCAGCATCTCTTATATCACCTACTGTAATCCTTTGTCCTCTTACCTTTTCTGAAGAGGTTAGAGAATCTGTTCTTGTTACAGAAACCTCTTTGATTCCATATTGACTATGAATCAGAGTCATAGCTTTTTTCAACTGAGATGGTGTGGTATTAGATACCCTAACTCTCAATCTAGCCTTCTTTGGAATATCAGGACAATCTGGCACCTTACCATCTTCGATATCAATAGTATAATAGCCGTAGTCATTTGGTATCTCTATATACTCAGATTTTCTCTTTGCTACATCCCATAGTAAGTAACCATGCGATAGTCCTTCTCCGTGATTCTGTTGAACCAGACTACCACAATAGGATATAGTTCCTTTCTTATTTAGGTGCTGTCTTTTGTGGATATCTCCAAGCAGCCCCATATCATAACCTTTGAACTTAGATATTTTCACATCGGACGGTAGGTGAAAACCTAAGTCTGTTTCTGACTTATCCACTGTTCCGTGAAAGAGAACTATCTTTGTATCACCCTCAACATCTTTAGCCTCAATATAATCGTCTTCCTTTTCCCATACATCCCATACAACGAATCTCACATCAGCACATTTATATACACCACTATGCTTTAGATAATGTAAGTGTGGATGCTGTAAGTTATTTACAATAGGGGAAAGAACATCCATACGAGAACGATTATTTAGATTACAATCGTGATTACCTGCGATAAGTATCGTAGGACAGATGTCTGCCAGATTCTTAAATAATCGTGAGAGCTGGTCGACTAACTCAGGTGACATTTCGGTTTTAGAGTGTGCTATATCACCACCAATATAGACTACGGCATTATCTTTATTTTTTTGTACTTCTTTATATGTTCTTTCGAAAACCTCTTCGTATTCTTTATGTCGCTTTAGATTACGAATCTGTATATCTGAAATGTGGTGTATGTGTTTTAGTTTTCGAAAAGGAACCTTTACAACAGTTTCTTTTTTCAAGAATTATCCTTTATAAATTTCTTTACTTTATTTATTTTATTATCTGGCACTATAATATCCCAAGCAGTTTCTTCGTCAAAACTGCCGTTCTCATAATAAATAGTGTGAGAATTTCTCAAATCAAATTTTTTCTTTAGCTGCTCTAGCAAATTAAAATCTGATATATGAACCTTCCATTCTTCATCATTAAATTTCCATATATTTTTTTGTTTTGCCATTTAGCTTCATCCTAATAAAATCAGAAAAAGTTGTTTTACCCACGCCCTTTATAAGATCTGTAACCGATTCAAATCCCATATCGGATGGGTCTTTATCTGTAAGTTTTACATAATAAACTCCGATTCCGTTCCTCATAAGGTTATCAGTAATTCTTATAGAATCACTTACGGCATCATCGTCTAATAATATATATATCTTCTTTACCTTTTTTTCGTATATTTTTTTCATAAGAGATTTTGGTATGGTTTTACCAAATAAAGGAACAGCATTCCTTTTTATTGCTATAGCATCAAATATACCCTCACATAACACAATCGGTTCATCCCAATTTATAAACAAGTCTAAACCAATAACATCTTTAGATACTGGAGGATTTTTGTATTTCATTCCACCATCAAATACATCTCTAGCTATAAAGTAATTCAGCTGCCCGTCTGAACCATACGATGGAACTATTATTCTATTAGCATATAATCCGCTCTCACAATATCCGATGTTATATCTAATGATATCGTGCATCTCTATTCTTCTTTTCTTTAGATGTACTAATGCGTGTTTTCTAATAATGTTATTGCTGTCTACCCAAAGAGGAACAAACTCATCAGGCAATCTTAGATTTTTTTGCTTGACATCACCACGATTTGATGAT
>MDTC01051919.1_pt1 | contig 10029 bp, 7 predicted proteins | sample 811181 | NCBI WGS metagenome assembly MDTC01 (sample SAMN05326644, study PRJNA326480) | marine metagenome | isolation source: seawater | place: Pacific Ocean: North | collected 2011
GACATATAAAATTCGGATGTTTTATCAAAATCTGGAGCATAAGCATCTTCTGCAATTAATACTTTATTTACTTTTTTTCCTTTTGCAGTAGTCTGAGCGGTTACTAAATGTCCTCCTAAAATTCCATTTACTTTTTCCTCCAATTCATCAATCCCTTTAGCAATTAAAACTCCATGAGAACCCGTTTCTTTCACTTTGCCCTTTCCTCTACCACCAGCATGAATTTGCGCCTTTACAACAAACCATTCTGTTCCAGTTTCTTCATTTAATTCTTTGGCTGCTTTTAAGGCTTCACTAGCTGAATGAACAACTTTTCCTTCTTGAATTGCAACTCCATAGCTTTTGAGTATGTCTTTGCCTTGATATTCATGTAAATTCATAAGATTGATTAATTTTTAGTAAATGTAAAAATTTGTATTAATGATTACTTTACTTAAATGAAAATTATTACAATCAAGTTAAATTTTATCTAGAAATAAATTTAAACTACTTACTTTTATAGCATGATTAAAGGCATTCAACTACACAAAAAATTTAATGACTTAAATGTTTTAAATGGAATTGATATTACAATTGCAGAGAGAGAAATAGTTTCTATTGTTGGTAAAAGTGGTGCTGGGAAAACAACTTTACTTCAAATTTTAGGAACTCTTGAAAAACCATCAAGTGGAAAAGTATTATATGATGAAAAAAATGTTTTTGATTTAAATGAAAATGAGTTAGCTGATTTTAGAAATAAAAATGTAGGATTTATTTTTCAGTTTCATCATCTTCTTCCAGAATTTACAGCGCTGGAAAATGTTTGCATTCCTGCATTTATTTCCAAAATATCTCAAAAAATTGCTATTGAAAAAGCAGAATATTTACTTAATCAAATGGGAATAGCTGATAGACTAAATCATAAGCCATCTGAACTTTCTGGAGGAGAACAACAAAGGGTAAGTGTTGCAAGAGCGTTGATAAATGATCCTAAAGTTATTTTAGCAGATGAACCAAGCGGAAATTTAGATTCAAAATCTGCTGAAAAACTGCATGAACTTTTTTTTAAATTGAGAGAGATAAATAATCAAACCTTTATCATTGTTACTCATAATAATAAACTAGCTGATTTAGCTGATAAAAAAATTATTATTAATGATGGCAATGTAGATTAAAAAGACGGACAAGACATAGTTCTAAAAGTCTTTTTCTTTGGAGCACAGTAGACTTTTAATGCAATAGATAGTTCGTGTGAACCTCCTGAATAGGTCCCCAACTGTGATGTAGTTAAATCATAGCTGTAGCCAATTCTTAGAACTTTAGTATCCATACCTAAAGTTATTATAAATGAATCTCCCTCTCTATACCAAGCACCAACAACATAATTACCCTTAGTATAATATAACCCAACATTTAACTGTTGGAAATCCCCCTGTTGAACAAAAAGTAAACTAGGTGATAATGATTCATTTTCTTCAGTGAAAATTGACTTTGAACCTAATGAAATTTCAGTACCCATGTGAACAGTATATCTTCTATCAAGAATTGATTTATTTGAAGAGGATGCTGAACCTTCCATGAGAGATATTTCTGGTTCCGTAAGGTGATGAGAGGCAATACCAAAATAAAATTTATCGGTATAACCTAATAAGCCAGCAGAAAAATCAAAAATATTAACTGGTGCGGGATTTGAGAGAATATCATTAGAAGAAAACACAAATCCTCTTCTAGGGTGAATCATATCACCAAATGTTAAATTATTTTTATCTACAGATTTTTGAATATAAGTTCCTTGCATTCCAAAATTAAGGGTAAATTTTCTAGTTAAATGCTGATGATAGGAATAAACAAAACTTGCTTCGTTTGATTGTAAAGTTTTGGCTATCTGATCACTCAATAAAACAATTCCTAGACCACCTTTTAAAGCATCAACATATTGATCATAAGTAATTGAAGTAGTTATAAAATCTCCTGAGAAGCCTGGCCATTGATTTCTGTAATTAGAAACAATTCTTGGACATTTATTACTGCCCGTAAAAGCTGGGTTTAAATAAACAGGGTTAGAATAAAACTGAGTGAAAATAGGATCTTGACAATAAGAGTAGAAACTTGAAGAAAAAACAATAGCAATAACTATCCATATAATTTTAAAATTATTAATTATATAAAAGTTTTCTCTTGACATATTAGTTTTATACTCTAAAAATGAAATTTAGTTATGAAAAAAGCATTAAAATTAACAACATTATCAAAAAACATAAAAATTAAGTCCTTTTTTTAGAAAAATAAAAATTTGATAATCAATTGATATAAACTATATTTATAATTATGTATTCAATACATAAAATAATTAATTCATTAATATTTAAACTTTAAAATCTTTTAAAATGAGTGATTTCCCATGGTTAGAAAGTTACCCTGATTTTGTTTCTCCAAATGCAGAAATAAATTACCAAAACATTGTTGAAATTTATGATCAATCTATTAAGAATTTCGGAGATAATGTTGCCTACAAAAATATGGATGTTGAACTTACTTACAATGAAATTGATAAACATGTTAATGCTTTAATATGGTTTTTTCAAAATAAAACCAATCTTAAAAAAGGAGATAAAGTAGCACTTCAGATGCCTAATTTATTACAATATCCAGTGGCCATATTTGCTTGTTTAAAAGCTGGTTTGGTGATTGTTAATACAAATCCTTTATATACTGCAGATGAAATGTTACATCAATACAAAGATTCTGGTGCTAAAGCAGTAATAATAGTTGAAAACTTTGCTTTTAACCTTGAAAAAATTCTTTCTCAAACAGGTATAGAAACAGTAATAACTACAACTATCGGAGACTTATTAGGTGGTTTAAAAGGTAGTATTGTGAATTTTGTTATTAGAAAGGTTAAAAAAATGGTTCCCTCTTACTCACTTCCGGGAAGCATTTCATTAAAAAACATATTAAAAGAAAACAGCGGCAAAAAAGGAACTTCTGTAAGTATCAATAATAAGGACACTGCATTTTTACAATATACAGGAGGTACAACTGGAGTTTCTAAAGGAGCTGAGTTAACTCACGGTAACATTTGCGCTAATGTTTCACAAGTCGAATCATGGATTGGTAATAATATAAATGAAGGAGAAGAAGTCATTATAACTGCTCTTCCACTTTACCATATTTTTGCACTTACTGCTAATTGCCTTACTTTTTTTAGATATGGATCAAAAAATATATTAATAACCAACCCTAGAGATATGCCTAAATTCTGTGCAGATCTTAAAAGAATCCTTTTACCGCTATAACGGGTGTAAATACACTTTTTATTGGCCTTATGAATCAAGAAGTTTTTAAGAATTTAGATTTCTCAAAAATGAAATTAGCTCTTGGTGGTGGTATGGCTGTACAAGATATTGTTGCTGAACAGTGGGAAAAACTTACTGGATGTGCATTATTAGAAGCCTATGGACTTTCCGAAACCAGCCCAGCAGCAACCATTAACCCATGGAATGGGAAACATCAAATTGGTTCAATTGGATTACCTCTTCCAAGCACTGATATAAAAATATTAGACGACAATATGAAAGAAGTAAAAGTCGGAGAGCCAGGAGAAATTGCTATAAAAGGTCCTCAAGTAATGAAAGGCTATTGGAATCGTCCTGAGGAAACAAAAAAATCTATGCATGGAGACTATTTCTTAACTGGAGATGTTGGAACTATGGACGAAAAAGGATTTTTTAAAATTGTCGATCGAAAAAAAGAGATGATTTTAGTTTCAGGCTTTAATGTTTACCCAAATGATGTAGAGAAAGCCATTTCAGAAAATCCAAAAGTTTTAGAAGTAGGAGTTAGAGGAGAAAAAAAGGAAGATGGAACTGAATTTGTAAGAGCATTTATTGTGAAGAAAGACCCATCATTAACTGAAGATGAAGTAATTAACTTTTGTAGAGAAAAACTTACTAACTATAAAGTTCCTAAAAGTATAAGTTTTAGAGAAGAATTACCAAAATCAAACGTGGGTAAAATTTTAAGAAGGTTATTAGAGTAAGAGAATGTGTTTATGTTTGTATAACACCTGTTTTATAATCATCCATTGATGAATTATTATTAGCAGCTTCAATTCCCATAGAAATCCACTTTCTTGTCTCTCTTGGGTCTATCACTGCATCTAACCACAATCTTGATGCAGCATAATAGGGTTTAATTTGCGAGTCATATTTATGCTTGATATTTTCAAATAATTTTTTTTCTTCTTCCTTTGAAATTTTTTCTCCTTTGGTTTTTAGTGAAGCCAGTTCTATCTGAAGTAAAACTTTAGCGGCTTGTTCTCCTCCCATAACTGCAATCTCTGCAGTAGGCCAACCAACTATTAGTTTTGGATCATAAGCTTTTCCACACATGGCATAATTGCCAGCTCCATACGAATTCCCCATTATTACAGTAAACTTTGGAACAACAGAATTAGCCATAGCATTAACCATTTTAGCACCATCTTTTATAATGCCACCATGCTCAGACCTACTTCCTACCATAAATCCACTAACGTCTTGAAAAAATACTAAAGGGATCTTTTTTTGATTACAATTCATAATAAATCTTGATGCTTTATTAGCGCTGTCACTATATATAACACCGCCAAATTGCATTTCAGATTTACTATTTTTAACTACTTTTCGTTGATTAGCAACTATCCCAACAGACCAACCATCAATTCTGGCATAACCACAAATTATTGTTTTACCATAGGTTGCTTTATATTCTGTAAAATCTCCATTATCAACAAAAAAATTGAGAATTTCTTTAACATTGTAATTAATGGATCTTGAGGAAGGAAAAGTACCGTAAAAGTCCTCTATATTTAATTTAGGTTTTTGGCTTTCAATTTTATTATAATTAAATTTTTCACTCGTTGTTATTTTACCCACAATATCCCTTATAGTAGATATACACGATTTATCGTTAGGAGAATTATAGTCTGTTACTCCACTAATTTCACAGTGAGTTTTCGCTCCGCCCAATGTTTCATTATCAATTATTTCTCCAACAGCAGCTTTAACTAAATAAGATCCAGCTAAAAATATAGTACCTGTTTTATCAACAATTAGAGATTCATCACTCATGATAGGTAAATATGCTCCGCCTGCAACACAATTACCCATTACTGCAGCTATTTGAGTCACTCCAAGTGAGCTCATTTTTGCATTATTTCTAAAAATCCTTCCAAAATGTTCCTTATCGGGAAATATTTCATCTTGAAGAGGGAGAAAGACACCTGCACTATCTACTAAATAGATTATTGGTATCTTATTTTCCATTGCTATTTCTTGAGCTCTTAAATTTTTCTTTCCAGTAATTGGAAACCATGAACCAGCTTTTACTGTTGGATCATTAGCAACAATTACACATAATTTTTTATTGACATAACCCATAACAACCACTACACCACCTGCTGGGCATCCACCGTATTCTTCATACATTTTATAACCCGCAAAAGCACCAATTTCTATAGAAGAACTTTCTTTATCTAATAATAGACTTACTCTTTCTCGAGCTGACAATTTTCCTTTTGCCTTTTGCTTTTTAATTTTTTCTTTTCCTCCCCCAAGATAAATCTCATTTAACTTTTTATTCAAATTAGAAATCATCAACTTAATTTCATCTTCATTTTTATTAAATGCAATATGTTTTTCAGAAGCACTCATAGAATATAAAGTTATAATAACTACATAGCTAATATAACTAATTCAAAATGTTATAATGTAGCAATTAAGCTATATTTGAAATAAATAAAGTTAATGAGAATAGGAATAGTATTATATCCTACTTTTGGAGGAAGTGGAATTGTGGCAACTGAGCTAGGTAAAGAACTGGCAAAAAAAGATCATGAAATTCATTTTATAACCTATACCGAACCTGTACGTCTTGGTGAATTAAGAAAAAATATTTTTTATCATGAAGTAACTACATCTGATTACCCACTATTTAAATATACTCCTTACGAACAAGTTTTAACAAGTAAGTTAGTGGATGTTGTAAAATTTGAAAAATTAGATTTGCTACATGTTCATTATGCAATACCACACGCCTCAGCAGCTTATATGGCACAGCAAATTCTAAATGATCAAAATATAAGAATACCTTTCATAACCACCTTACATGGAACAGATATAACTTTAGTTGGAAAAGACCCATCTTTTGAACCAGTTATCAATTTTTCAATAAATAAGTCAAATATGGTTACTGCTGTCTCAGAAAGTCTTAAAAAAGATACCAATGAGCTTTTTGAAGTCAAAAATAATATTAAGGTTATTCCTAACTTTATTTGTATTAATGAGTATAGACTTGAAAATAACGATTTCTACAAAAAAAGATTTGCTCCAAATAATGAAAAAATTATTTGCCATATTTCAAATTTTAGAAAAGTTAAAAGAATCGAAGATGTATTATTATCATTCGAAATAATTTCTAAAGAGATTGATGTAAAGCTAATTCTTGTTGGAGATGGCCCAGAAAGATCGGCATTAGAAAAGATATCAAGACAATCAAAATATAGAAATAATATTTACTTTTTAGGCAGTTTAAAATCTACTAAAGAGGTACTTAATATTTCTGATTTATTCTTTCTTCCCTCTTCAACAGAAAGTTTTGGGTTATCCGCTTTGGAAGCGATGGCCTGTAGTGTCCCAGTAATTTCTACAAAAACTGGTGGAATACCAGAAGTTGTAATTAATGGAGAAAGCGGATTTTTAAGTAAAGTTGGTGATGTAAAAGAAATGTCTAATAATGCTATAGATTTATTATCTAATGAAAATAAACTATCATTATTTAAAGAAAATGCATTAAAACAAGCTATGAATTTTGATGTCAAACAAATATTACCTAGATACGAAAAAATATACGAAAAGTGTATTGATGATTACTTAAGTAAATGAATCCAAAACTCGTCTCTAACTGGGTTTGAAGTTCTATTACCATCAGCATCATAAGTACTACCAAAAGTACCATCCATAATAACCAAATAAACTCCCTCTCCACACTGCTTTCCATCTTCGAATGTTCCATCCCATTCAAAATTTGGATCTTGGGAAGTATAAATTAATTGTCCCCATCTGTTATAAATTTTAATTTCCATTACATCATAACATGGATCATCCTTGCCAGCTAGTTTGTAAGTGTCATTTACACCATCTGAATTAGGAGTAAAAATATTTGGAATATCTTTAACTTCTCCTGTTGGAGGTTCAACCGTGACGTGAGAAGAAGCTAAAACAGTATCTGAACCACAAACAGTAGAAAAAGCTCGGTAATTTAAATCAAACTCTTTTTGAAAAACATAATCACAATCAGTGACCCAACAGAACCTTAAAGCTACTTTCTGAATAGCTGAAGAAACATCACCAACATGTGAATAACCAATCATAGAAACTGTATTTCCAATACTATCATTAAAATTTTCATAATAATATTCCCCAGTAGAATTATTATAAGAAGGTGGTATAAATGAGGAATCGAAATCAAAATTTCCAGAGTATGGCTCTATGGCTAATGTATCATATATATTGATGGTGTCTTCAGCATATAAATCTATACACATGGTATCATCAAGAGAAACAGAAATATTTGAAGGGATATCTAAAAAGGTTGGAGCAGGCTTCTTATTAACCTTAACACTCAGCTCTTTTATTACCTGGTTATATCCACTACAATCAACAGAATAAGAATCCATATTTATTATAAAAGTAGAATCAATTCCTTCACAGGGAGCTTCCCAACAATACCTCATATATATATCTCCAGTTGTTCCAAAATAACCATTTGGATTTAAATTGAGATTGAAAAAGACGGAATCTCCAACATTGTTATTCCAATCTTCATAAACATAATTGGTATTACCTGAAACGTAAGCAACTGGCTGCATGTAGGAACCAAATAAATCAAAAGTACTTGAAGTTAATTTAAGATATAAAGAGTCCAGAGGATCATTAGTACCCACCTCAATATCAAAACAAATACTGTCTTTAACATAAACATCTACTGAAAAAGTATCCAATGCTGTACTACTAGGATCATCGTTAATTGAAATAAGTGGGGGATTAGCCAATACACAAGCTTCAGACTTATACTGAGCATCTCTTCTAATTTCTCCAATTTTAACTCCATTTCTATATTCTTCTACCCTTACTGCAAAAGCAAAATATCCGAAAATAGAAGGACAAGCAGTGATTTCTCCTGTAACGGAGTTTATAGACATCTGTGGGGATCCACCAATGGCATTAAACTGATTATATCCTGGTGCATAATTACAAGTTGGATAAAAAGGATAAGCTCCACCTCCAGGTGCAGAATTACCATTGTTTGGATTGGTTCCATCATCTAGAGGAGGAACTAATGAAAAAACCAATGAATCACCATCTGGTTCTGTAACCGGCCAAGTAAAAAACTTAGTATTATTTACACAGAAATAAGCATCGTTAGGATAACTACCAAAATCTGGAGTTGAGTTTTGACCTAACCCAGGATCTGGAATAATTGCAAGAATTGAAATACCACGAGATGTAGGAGTGAGTAAATTATCAACTAGTCCGTTTCTGCAACAAGTTTCGTAATGTAAATAATAACCCATAGAAAAGTTGGGTAAAGTAACTGGCGTTAATCCATTATAAACCCCTTCTTCAATCCTGAAAATTGCAGGATTTGGAGTAAAGCAGGGATCACCAAGAGGAACAATTGATCCACTACCGTTATTCAAATAAAGAGTTTTTATCGTTTGAAGATTGTTGGTACCTACTTGATATATTCCAATAGTAACTGAAGAAGGCATATTTACAGCACCATTAACATCATCACGATATAGTCTTAATTGTATATCATAAACACTAGAACTAGTACCATTACTAGTCATAGTCACTTTAAAATCTCCACCCACAATATGAGTAGCATAGATTTTTGACGAACTAAATGAAAATAGAACAACAATAAAAAAGAATATATTTCTCATGAAAAAGTTACTCATACAGATTAAAATCGATTGTAAAACTAATTTATTTAAGGATAAAATCAAATTTCTATTTACTAAGTATTTAACATGATAACGTGAAATCTAAAAACAAGTTGGGTTGGTACTTAATAAAAATTATGAGATGTAATTAAAATTAGGTTTTTTAAATTACTTTTATTCTACATGAAAAAAGAACTCATTTCTCAAATGCTTGACGCCTTATGGCTCCCAAGACTTATTGAAGAAAAAATGCTTATTCTACTGAGACAGGGGAAAATATCAAAATGGTTTTCGGGGATAGGTCAAGAAGCTATTTCGGTAGGAGCTACGTTAGCTATGGAAGATGATGAATTTATTTTACCAATGCATCGAAATTTAGGAGTTTTCACAACAAGAAATATAGATTTATTTGAACTATTTTGTCAATTTCAGGGGAAAAAAGAAGGTTTTACTAATGGTAGAGATAGATCTTTTCACTTTGGAACTATGAAACATAAAATTGTGGGTATGATTTCTCATTTAGGTCCACAATTAGGAATAGCCTGTGGCATTGCATTAGCCGAGAAAATTGAAAAAACTAATCGATCTACTTTAGTATTTAGTGGAGATGGAGGAGCTAGTGAAGGAGATTTTCATGAAGCTTTAAATGTAGCTTCTGTATGGCAACTTCCAGTAATTTTTGTCATAGAAAATAATCAATGGGGGCTTTCTACTCCTTCCAAAGAACAATTTAATTGCAAGCAATTTATTGATAAAGGAATTGGATATGGTATGAAAACAGAACAGGTAGATGGAAATGACATACAAAAAGTTTATGAATGTATTAATAGAGTCAAACTATCTCAAAAGAAAAATCCTGAACCATTTCTTATAGAAGCCTTAACATTTAGAATGAGAGGACACGAAGAAGCTTCTGGAACTAAATATTATCCTGATGGATTACAAGATAAATGGAAAGAAAAGGACCCCATTTTAATACTGGAAACTGAAGCTACAAAAGAGAACCATTTTTCTATAAAAGAGATTCAAGAAAAAAAAGAAGATTTAAAAAATAAAATAAA
>MDTC01161848.1_pt1 | contig 10027 bp, 5 predicted proteins | sample 811181 | NCBI WGS metagenome assembly MDTC01 (sample SAMN05326644, study PRJNA326480) | marine metagenome | isolation source: seawater | place: Pacific Ocean: North | collected 2011
CCGCGGTCGATGACTGGATGACAAGCCCGTGTTCGGTTGCCAACATATAGAACACGACCGTCCCGTCTGCGGTGTCGATGGGTTTTTCCCAAAGCTTCTTGCCGGTATAGGCATCAAGTGCCACGAGGAACTGGTCCTTCCAAAGGTTCGGTCCATGCAGGCGACCAGTTGCTTGCTTGAGTATCTCGGGGTTCCTTGACTCAACGAAGAAAACCTTTTTGTCGCGAATCGAGATCGTGGGGTTGAGAACGGCGCCGCCGCTATGGCTCCAGGCAACTTTGCCATTCGTTTTTCCAATGGCAAAGACCCCGTCACTACAGACCTTTGCCGCGGATTGGGGGATGCGCTTGTCGTACCACATCCCTCCCCCGAAGAAAGCCGTGTAGGAACTGTCTTTCTTCACCGCGCTGCCAAAGAAAAGATCCCCTCCCTGAGCTACGTATCCCCAGTCGTGGGTCTCCGGGGAGTAGGACGCGGGCATGGAGTGTGCCGCCTTGCGGTGACCGTTCGCTGCATCGATTTCCCAGCAGCGGTCCTTGACCGCAACGAAAAGAGCTTTTCCATCCGTACACCAGTTGCTTGCGTCACGGGGCATGTTGACCCGTCGCAGGTCAGGAATTTCCAGGCTCCATAGCGGCGAACCATTATATGCATCAAGGGCGATCATCCGGTTCATGCCCTGATGGAAAAGCCGGCCCCAGGAAGAAAGAGGTGCGGGCATACGGGGGTTCCGGTCGATCCCGAAATCCGCTCCCGGCCTGCCGACCCACTGTACCTCGAGTTGATCGGTCTGAGTGGCTCCTCCCAGTTTCTCATCGCTGGAGGTGGTATTGCCTGCATTACCGTACTGGTGGGTCCATTCTCCACTGTCCGCCATCGGTCCCGGCTCGACCTTCAACCATTGCCCACCGGCAAGCTTCGTCTTTTTGACCTCCCCTGCAGCAACCCAGTCGGCGATTTGCTGCTCGGGCACCCCTTGCGGAACTCCCGGTGGAGTTCCCAATACCGCAACCCCTCCGCCCGGGCGTAAAAGACGGTTCATTTCAACGGCGTTGCCCGGACAGACTTTGCCGGTCAGAATGTTTTCCGAGACAAGCAAGTTGGCAATATGCCCGGTCACCGGGAGGTGATTCATGTCCTCGACGTGCGTTACCGATACCCGGGTCCCGTATACGCCCTTGCCGTATAGCCATTTGCGTGCCTTGCCCACTCGCTCCAGATCATCATCGAACCCAAAGACAACTAAGTCGCTCTGCCTGGCCAGTTCGTAGGCAAGTTCTCCCGAACCGAACCCATAAACCACGCACACTCCACGGTTGACTCCGCTTTCCTTGATGATAGCCCGTGCCGCTTGGTCGAACTTCGGCTCTACATCAAACGTTCGAGCAGGCATGGCCGGAACCGCAAAGTTCATGCGCATGTCGAGTTCGTAGGTTTCCCCGATGTTTTTTACACCCGAGGAGGAAACCATGTTGATCCGGTAGTGATACAACTCGCCCGGTTCCAACCCGTTCAGGGTCATTGAATGGTTACGCGATTGAGTTTTGCCTTCCACCTCGAGGTTTAGGGTTTCCCCCTGCCCGTATTGCAAGATTGCCTGCCCTGGTTCGTCGGTTTCCCAGTATACGGTTGCCGAGCGGGGGGAATCAAAGCGTAGGTGCGGTTTTACGGTGTAGGTCACCCCCCTTGGGAAATCCGATTGTCCTTCGGCATGAAGGGAACGTATTTCGGCAGCAGGTAACGCATCTTTGTACAAGCGGACCCTGTGAATGGTCCCTTTCATCCGGAAGAATTCGTCCTTATCCCGATAGGCTCCGATCGTATAGTAAGCTTTGTCGGGGTAGGCAATCGTGCCGGTGGTTGCGCTACCTGCGGATTCTTCGCCCCCGTTTACATAGAGCTTCATGCTCTTTCCGTCGAACGAGCCTGCGACATGATACCATTTGTCTTTTTCAAAGGCCGTCTTCGAGGTGATCGTGTGCAGTTTGGATGCGGTCGAAACGGAAAAAACGAAATGAGTATCGTTGTAACCGAGGAGCCAGCCTTTCTCGTAAGATCCATTGTCCTGATAAAACCCGACGATCGAACCCCACTTGGTTCCCGCATCCAAAGAAACCCATGCATCGGCCGTTATCCCTTCGTCTGGCAATTGATCCGGAGTCATTCCGGGGACGTCCAAGCTCGTACTTCCATCTAAGCGAACCCCGAATTCATTGGTCACGGGGCGGCTTTCGAAAGAGCCTTTCAAGTTGCCTGCAACGGAAGTGATTGCCTGAGCGGAAATGGCTTCCTTCGAAAACGACCAATCGTGGAGGGGTTCTGTTACTTTTCCCCAGAGAGTGAAATTCAGGAAAAAAGTAAACAAAAACGCACAAGATGAAACTGTCTGCTTGCTTAAATTTCGTCTCATTCCCGACTTTTTATAATTCTGGTGATTCCATTGAGGTAGGGAGCATAGAAGCACAGCAAGATCGTGAACTACAAGGTCATTGTTTACATTCAACAGACTTGCGACAACCTGAACTAGAATCTAAGGCTCGTCTTGTTCCAAATTGATTCTCACCATAAATTTCTTATTGCAATATATTTGCATCAAGATTTCCTAAAGGTTAATTCTTAATGAAGGTTTTTTTTTCCATATGCTGCCTCGTTCTTTGCGTTGGGCTCTCACTCTCTGCGCTTTCCCCTGAGTTTCATTCTCTTTTCTTTCATTTCAATGAAGCATGCCCTCATGCAGAGGGCACCGGTCCATGCCATTCTCATGAAGATGAGGAGGACAAGCAAGGCGATGAACAGAGTTCTTGTCCGGTTCTTCTTTTTAGCAAGTCCTTTCAATTTTCCCTTGCCCCTGTTTTCTTGCCGCAGACTGCTCTTTCGGTCATTCAAGTATTTCTTGAAGAACCAGATGGGTTTTGTTTTGTTCGTACTGCCACTTCCATTTGGGCTAGGGGACCTCCCCTTTCTGTTTAGATATTTCCTGTAGTGATAGCTTCTCCGGGGGTTCCCGAGAGCGATTCCATCTTAAATCCTTTTTAGCCGACCGAGCATCAAGTCTTATCCGCAGACGATGCTCTTGCTTTTCTCAATCTAACTTTTCTTTTTTTAATGAAACATTTACCTTCTACACTTATGATTTTCGCTTCCTTGGCTTCGGCCCAGGATAAAAACTTAAACGAACGAGTTGAGGAACTCGAACCTTTAGTCGTCGAGTCCACTCCTCTTAATACCAAGGTCGAGGATTCGACCCAAGCATGGAGCGTTCTTTCCGGCGACAAACTCGATAAAGCCAGAGGTTCCACGATTGCGGAAACTTTAGCCGATACCCCTGGCATTAGTCAGACTCATTTTGGACCATCAGCAAACCGTCCGATCATTCGTGGACTCGATAAATTTCGAGTTCGCATGCTGCAGAATGGAACCGATACCTTTGGTGTCTCCGCCCAATCCGAAGATCATGCGGTACCCATTGATCCATTGATGGTCGACCGTATCGAAGTTCTTCGCGGAGCTTCCGCCCTGTTATATGGCGGTAGTGCCATCGGAGGAGTGGTTAACGTAATCGACCGAAGCATTCCTTCCAGTCCTTACGATTCTCCCGGTGCTTCCCTACGTTCCAGTTACACTAGCGTCAATGAAGGTTGGAATTACGGAGCCATGGCCTTTGGTGGTTCTGACAAACTCAGCTTTCAAATCAATGGGTTCAGGCGGGATTATAATGATTACGATACTCCTTCCTTCTACACCGAGGATCATCATGATGGTAGTTTCGAGGGGCCATTTGATGTAGTTAAAAATAGTCACGGCGAAAGCTCTTCGATTGGATTAGGGGGTTCCTACATGTTGGACTCAGGTTTCGCAGGATTCAGCTTTTCTAATTATCTAAACGATTATGGCGTTCCGGGAGAGCATGCGGAAAGTGATACCCTGATTGAAATGGAAAGCGATCGATTCGAGTTCCGTTCTGAAATCGGCATTTCTGATTCCGGTTGGTTAACTGGTATTAATTTCAATATTGGCTACGGGGATTATAAACACAGCGAAAGTGGTTGGGAGGATGAAGGGGGTGGACCAGAATGGCACACACACGCGACCTACCTACGTGAAGGGTTCGAAGGAAGAATTGGATTTGCTCATGAAATAGGCGACTTGAATGGCGCTTTTGGTATTCATGGACTTTTCGATGAGTTTAAAATTGTAGGTGAAGAAAGTATATTCGGTGGATCTTCTAACACGAATGATCGAATTAGTTCCGAAGACTCCAGTAAAATTGCACTTTTCCTTATAGAGGAATATGATTTAAGCGATCAAACGTCACTGAATGCTGGAATTCGCTGGGAAAGTATCGAGCGCGATTACCAGGGAACAACCGATCTTGACGATTCAACCTTCAGTGCCAGTGGAGGAATCTCCCGAGATCTAAGCGAACTTTGGAATGTCAGCGGTAACTTGAGCTATTCTGAAAGAATTCCAGATTCGGCAGAATTGTTTTCTGATGGGGCACACCATGCGACTGAAAGCTATGAAATTGGTAATAAAAACCTCGGTACCGAATCTGCAGTTGGAGTGGAAGTGATTCTTCGCAAAACCGTGGGTAAAGTAACGGGTCAATTCTCCGCTTTTCATACCAAGTTCAATGACTATGTTTTCCTAGAAGATGACGAAAATGAAGCGATCCGTGATGCCGAGGGTAATTTGCCTCCTGCTAATGGTCCTGACAATATAGCTGGTAATGCAGACGATAACACATTTCCTGCTGGTACAGAGGGACTGCCTGTTAAAGAATACGAAGGAATTGATGCCGAGTTTCAAGGAATAGAAGTTGAAGTCGATTGGCTTGCCTTGGAAAACCCAGGCTGGGATCTTCTCATTTCCGCCTATGGAGATGTAATACGAGGCAAGAACAAATCTGAAGGGGGTAACCTTGCAAGAATACCAGCTTCCAGAATCGGATTTGGTTTTGAAGTTCAACAAGAAAAACTGGATTTTGGAATGAGACTTACCCGTTGTTTGAAGCAGAATAAAGTTGCGGCACATGGAGATCATAGCGAAGAACCGACCCCTGCTTTTTCTTTGCTCAATGCCTATGCATCCTACGATGTCAATTTAGGAGACTCCGTAGCTGAGCTATTTGTGAAAGGTTTTAACCTGACTGACGAACTTGCCTACAACCATGCTTCCGTGTTGAAACAATTCGCTCCACACACCGGCCGTAGTGTTGAAATTGGTCTGAAGTTCGATTTCTAATCCTCGATTTCAAGGGCTCCGGACTTGGGTTTGCCTTTCCCAAGTTCGGGGCCTTTTTTTTGCCGAGAGCTCCTTTTTTTAAGAGTGCTAACAAGTTCTGTAAATTGAAAGAAGAGAATTATTCTTTCCCGAAAAATTGCCTTTCTTTGGGCCGGGTTTCCTAGAGGCTGAAGGCCCGGGGAAGGTGGGGGTGCTAACTGCTGGTCATCGGTCTCATGACAAGAAGCTCTTTGGGTTTGGCTCGTGCGTGCGTTTCTGGGCAGATAACGAATCACAAGGACAAGACAAGGATACGGGTTATCCATGCCTTGAAAAAAAATTATCTACCAATGCTGCGTTCAGTCCATTCCGCACACCTCGAGAAGTGTGCGGTGTACCTCGAGGTCATGACGGTAGGACCATTCGAGCTTTTTCTCCCCCCGGATCACCCGGGCGAGATCCTTGAATTCTGCCTGATAGCTTCTTCCGCCCTTGAGCTGAACGGTTTGAGTTCCTTTTTTGTACTCCCCTCTGGCTTGATCGAGGTTGAGGTTGAAACGGCCCGATTCGAGTGGGTTGATTTCCATTCCGCCCTTTGTTCCGGCGATGTTGAACCTTCGCCTCGGAAATCCGAAGGGGTCGTTATGGTTGCAGCGCAAGGTAGCGGTGGCCTTCTCGTACTTGAGGACAGCTAACTGATTGTCGGCGAAACCGTCCCCTTTCTTTTCGCGGGTACGCAGGTTAAAGCCGTGGACCTTCTGCGGCTTGCCCAGAATGTGCATGGTGGCATCGAGAATGTGGCAGGCGAGTTCAAAGAAACCGCCCCCGGGGAACGCAGAAAGTTCCTTCCGCATACCTTCGCCCGCTTTCTTGCCCATCATGGCATCAATTTCCATGATCTCTCCGAACCATCCCTCGCGGACCGCCTTGAACATGAATTCGAAGGCGGGGTTGTAGCGGAGCATATAGCCCATCTGAACACACAGATCCTGACGTTTGGCTGATTCCAGGAGTTTGGCAAAGGGGGGAAGGGATGAACCTGCAGGTTTATCCAGATGAATATGCTTGCCAGCATCGACCACCGGTAAAGCCGTGGTGACCAGGTCCTTCACGGGTGTCTCGATTACAACCGCTTGGAGCCCCTTTGCGTCCATCAGTTCATCCAGAGAAACGAAGGTCACCCCCCGGGCTCTCTTTCGAAGAGACAAGTCGGGTTCGACTACACCGACGATTTCATAGGTCTCCGGCAGGGACTGAACCGCCTTCAGTTTTCCCGATGCATGGGGATGAGCCAGCCCGATTTGCCCAATCCGAATGCGATCCTGCTTTCCATACAAGGGTAGACTCGAACCGATTAAGATGCCAGCTGCGCATGTGTTGAACGAACGACGGTCCATGAACAGTAAACTTATTTGAATGGAGTTTCGAAGAAAAGAATTATCTAAGCTTATTTAGTTCCTCGGAAGTCCAGGGCGCTGATCTTTTTTCATGCTTTCTCCGGGTCTCGGATACGGCGTTTTTGTCAACCCGTGCACCTTCCTTACCCCAGGCATAGCGCAGATAGGTAAGCAGGTCGGCCAGACGGTCTTCCCGTTCGATCCCGAAGGTTTTGGCGGGAGCCATGTATCCTGCCTGGTAAGTCTTCCCTTCGATGGGGCCCATCAGTCCATGAAAGAACAGAGGGATCAATTGCCGGGGATCTCCGTGAACCCGTTTCGAATCGACGAGGGAGGGGGCAAGGTATTGATCCGTTCCGGGTACTTGCACGCCTTGGCCGTCCGCTCCATGACAGGACGTACAGTGTTGAAAATAGAGCTGCTCTCCCGTTTGGATCATCTTGCGGTGAGTGACCTCGAAATTCTTGGCGAACTTCATTCCCCGGTCCCAGCTGGAAAGGGCTTTGTCCCATTCCATGTTAACGGACGCCTTTTTTGATTGGGTAATTTTGGCAAAGGCTTTTTTAGACTGCATTTCCTTTACCAAAGGCAAGTGCTTTTTCCCCCAGAGGGAGACAGTGGTCGCGAGCATCACGCCTTTGTCCGAAAGGTGATTGGAGGCGAGATACTGAATCATTTCCTCGGCCTTTGGATCGTCGATGGTTCCGAGGGTGAAGACGAGTTGCTCGGCTACCCGGGGATCGCGTTCCTTCTCAAGAGAAACCAGCAGATCGAGTTGGTCGGGCAAAGTGGTTTCGATCATCTGGACCATCGCCCGGCGTAGAATGGGGGAACGGTCAGACAACGCTTCCTTCTGAATTTCAAGAGTCAATGCTTCCATTCCGTGGAGAGTCCAAAGAGCATGCATGCGTGGCAGAGGACCTTGGGTGAACCGGAAGAGACCTTCGAGGAGGGGGATGGCTTTTTCGCGGTCGGGCCGCAAGAGGATGATCTTCTGCGCGGTGTCGCGCCACCAGCCGATCGGATTCTGCAGGTGACGAACCAATTCCTCGGTCGATTCCTCGAGCATGCGGGGCTTTTTCCCATAGGGTTGATGATCCTTGTGCCGGATACGCCAGATACGACCCATCTGAATGTGCTTGTTCACTCCGGTGCGGCGGGCAAACTCCCGGTTTCCTTCATTGAACCAGGCCGCATCCTGAATGATGCCCCTGTACATATCAGTGACATAGAGACATCCGTTCGGACCGACTGCGGTGTTGATGAAGCGGGAATTGAAATCAGAGGATCGTAAGAATTCCATACCTTCGGGTTCGGCCTTGCGGAGCATAAGTCTACCATCGGGATATTCCACATGAGCCCGTCGAACCAAATGAATGGTGGGGTCACAGAAAAAATAGGCTCCACGGGAATCGTAGGGGAATTTATTTCCCCGGTAAATGGATTGGCCACAGGCGGAAGTGAATCCGCGGACTGCATCGACTTGGCCGCCACGGTCTCCGGTTAGGCATATGCTGGTTGCTTTGGTGAAAGCGGGATCATAGGAATTACCCAGGGAAACTGGATCTCCAGCCGGCAAATTTTTGCCAAGGCGGTGTACGGTTTTCCAGTACTTTGGGTGAAACTGAGCCGCCTTGAGAGGGCGGGTGTTGTCGATCCAGAAAAGTTTGCCGTAATCATCGTGGGCGAGCCCCCACTGCGTCCAGTGTCCGGGCTGCTTCTGCGCTATCCAGTTTCCATCCGTGAACTGATAGCGTTCCATGTTGTAGGAGATGTAAATATGGTTGTCGACGTTCCAAAGCATGCCCGAGTCTTGGTGCTCGACGGAAGTCTTCGGTCCGTTTCGACTGTAGGGACCTCTCTCGTAGAGCATCTTGCTTTCGTCCGCGACTCCGTCTCCATCCGTATCCCGATAGGCAACCACATCCATAGTGTCGGTTTCTCGAATGGCTATCCAATCGTCGAGAGGCAGGATCATGCGGGGGAGGTTGAGGTTCTCGACGAAGATGGTTGCTTGGTCCATCCGACCATCCCCGTCCAAGTCGACGAGTCGTTTGATTCTACCGTTGCGGAGGGTTTTGGTCCCGGTTCCATTTTCGTCCTGCATGTAACTTCTCATTTCCGCGACGTACATCGCTCCGTTTCCATCCCAAACGGTCAGGACGGGTTCTTGTACGAGCGGTTCGGCGGTGACCAGTTCTGCGACGTAACCGGGAGCAAGTTCGAAGGTCTCCAATTCTTCTCCCGGGGTGAGGATGGCATAGGGATTTATTTCCTTCTTCGCATGGCCGGTTGATTGACCTGAAGCCTTGGGACTTTTTTTATTCCAGCTTACGGCATGAGGTTGCATAAAAGAAACTTCGTCCGGGCCGGGGAATTCTTGAGGAACCGGGAGGGTGACTTTACCCGTTGCTACATACTCCACGGAGCGGGCGAAAATAGTCTGGAAGCCCACGCAGTGCAAACCGTCCCAATCGGTTTGCCCATTCCAAAAATGTCCCATCGTGGTGATGATGACCCGACCTTTGCCATATTTGACCTCGTAGGTGATGGGTTCGTGTTCACCAGTCCCTCCTTGTTTCGGGCTTGAATAGGCGGAGGAAAGAATGGTCAGGTTCTTGGCGGGCCCGCGCATGTTATGGTAGAGCTCATCTTTTCCATGCATCCAAGTGGCGGGGATGTTTTGCATGATGGGATGATCCGCTTTGCGAACGGCGACTTGGAAGGGGTGCCTGGAACCATGCCCCGAAGCGCAGTCGACGCAAGTGACGAAAGGCTTGTTCTTTAGAACTTCCCATTTGATGCAGTCTCCGAACTTAGCGGCTCTCCAGCCCAACCCGATCATCTCATTGTAGGCATCCCAATTGCGAAAAGCATTGTTGGCGGCATGGACGAGGACCAAACCTCCACCTTCCCGAACGAACTGAACCGCGGATTCTTTGGTTTCCTGTGCCCATTCCCTTCCGTTATAATTGAGAACGACTGCTTTATGCCCCCCCTTGAACGGATTCCAGTTTTTCCATGCGGTGTGATTTGCCAGCTTGTTTTTTTCATCAGCCGTTTTCTGAACCGAGCGAAAGGTTTGGTAGGAATCCTTCAGGTATAAAGGAGCATCCGTTTTGGGACCCCGGATTCCTTTGATGGATTTACTTTGGGGTGCTGTTTCCACTTTTATGGCAAAGCGGTTGGTTGCCTTCAGTGTAGCATGAAGGGAATCGGTGGTGCTCTGCCAGTCATGGTTGTTCTGGCCGTCCACGATAAGAACACGGATGCGTTCTTTTGCCAGCAAGTTTACACTGATTAGAATGAAAAGGGCAAAGAGTTGTATTATTACTTTCATTTATTCAAGCAACCAAACACATATGCTTTTGGCAGCTCAGTGCAAATGCAGAGGTATTTCTTCAGCC
>MDTC01245763.1_pt1 | contig 10027 bp, 9 predicted proteins | sample 811181 | NCBI WGS metagenome assembly MDTC01 (sample SAMN05326644, study PRJNA326480) | marine metagenome | isolation source: seawater | place: Pacific Ocean: North | collected 2011
AGGGGCACTTATTCTTGCGCGGACCCTTAGGCCCGCGGCACTGACTGATCGCGCGCCACGTCCGGACCCGCCATCAGCCGCCGGCGCTCGGTGACGATCAGGTCGTACTCCGAGGCGCGCTTCCAGACCCTGTTGGCCATCTCGGTGAGATGTACCGCCTTTAGCCCGAAGTAGAGAAACAGCGCGCCGGCTGTTCCGACCACCAGCGCCTGGAGGAGGGTGACGGTCCCGGCGCCGATCTGCGGTGCCAGCGTTCCGAGTCCCTGGTAGACGAGAAACCCGACCACCGCTAGAAACGGCCCGGTCACTGTACGCACGCTCCAGGATGCCACCCGCGACTGCTTTTCCATCAGCGCACCGATGGTGCGCAGCCGGCTGAGTGCGGCGACGATCCGAGCGAAGTCGAGCCCCGTCAGAACGTCCCGCAGCGTGACCTGCGCCCGGCAGGCCCGCGCCACGCGCTGATCTCCCCGAAGCCAGGACAGCCGGTTGACGGCGTAGGTGAAGTCGGGAAACTGTTCGCGCAGCCGCCCGAGCAGACGCGTCTGGCCTTCGTCGGTGTGCTCGTGGAGCGTCGACGCAATGTCGATCTCGACACGTTGCCGCGACGGAATCAGGACGATCTCGTGCAGTTCGCCAGTCTGCCGATCCTCGACATACGCCGCCGCGTGGGGCGCAATCCCCTCGTGTAGCATCACTTCGTGGTCGAGACACGGGAGGCTGGGCACTGGCGGGCTCAAGTCGACCTGCAGCCGATACAGCTTCAAGGCTCGCAGGTGACCAAAGTCGGCCACTCCGGCAAGAAATCGCTGGCAGATCTCACAGTCATCCGAATCGGGCGGGACCCTCGCCGAAACGGCAGCCCGAGCGCCGGCCGCGTCGTCCGGACCCGACAGGCCGCCGACGGTCGATCGCGCCCCAGGCGCCGGCTGGAACCGCTCACTCATCGCCTTCGTCATTCTGGTCGAACAGCGCCACACGACGCTCCGAGCACCACGATACCACAGGGGATCGAGGACTATAATCCAGTCACGGACTTGAATATCCGGGGAGGAACATGATGTCGCAACAGCAGTGGTACATGGCAAAGCACGGGCATCAAATCGGACCAATGTCCGAAGCCGAGATCGCCAGCAACATCCAGAACGGCAGCGCCGAGGGCAAGACGCTGGTCTTCACCGCCGGCATGACCAACTGGACGCCGCTGGCCGATGTGCCCCAGCTAGCGACGCACCTCTCGGGTACTCAGCCCCCTGCACCACCTGTGCCGCCGGGGCGGACGGCCCACGAGATCGACTTCACCATCGAAGGCACCGAAATGCAGTATGTCGAGGTCGAGCTCGACCCGGGCGAGAGCGCTGTTGCCGAGGCTGGCGGCATGATGTACATGACCAACGGCATCGCCATGGAGACGATCTTCGGCGACGGCAGCCACGGCCAGCAATCGGGTCTCATGGACAAGCTGATGGGCGCCGGCAAGCGGCTGCTCACCGGCGAGAGCCTGTTCATGACGGTGTTCACCAACAGCGGTGACGGCAAGCAACGTGTGGCCTTCGCCGCCCCCTATGCCGGCAAGATCCTTGCGATGGACCTGTCCGACCTGGGCGGCGAGCTCATCTGTCAGAAAGACGCGTTTCTCTGTGCCGCCAAGGGCGTCACCATCGGCATCGCCTTTCAGAAGAAGATCGGCGTCGGATTGTTTGGCGGCGAGGGCTCATCATGCAGCGGCTCGAGGGCGACGGGCTCTCTTTCCTCCATGCCGGCGGCACGGTCCACCTGGTGGACTTGGAAGCGGGCGAGACGCTTCGGGTCGACACCGGGTGCCTCGTAGCGCTGCAGCCCAGTGTTGGCTACGACATCCAGTTCGTGGGCGGCGTCAAGACGGCGCTCTTCGGTGGTGAGGGCCTGTTCTTCGCCAACCTCACCGGCCCGGGACGGGTCTGGCTGCAGTCGCTGCCGCTCAGCCGGCTGGCGGACCGCATCTACAAGGCGGCCCCGCAGACCGGTGGTCGCAGAAAAGGGGAAGGGTCGGTCCTCGACCACGCGTTTGGCCTCGGGAACCTGATCGACGGCAAGTAGCCCCGCGCCGGTCGATGATATAGTGAAGGCGATGCTGGCGCCGCCGTGGCCGCCGGCTCAAGGCCCCGACGGCAAACCGGGCGCGCCACGTGCCGCCCACGTTCGCCACATCCCTACGAGGTACGAGACCGATGCGGAACCGACCGTCTTCAGACCCGAGCCACCGCCTCTTCGCGGCGTTGCTGATCGCGGCGCTCTGCCCATTCGTGGTGTCGCTCGTCGTTCTTCCTGAATCGGCCAATGGCCCCGCGTTCGAGGCCACGCTCGCCGCTCAGAGCGACACGACGATCTGGGGCGGCGTCTATACCGACGAGCAGGCCACACGCGGGCAGCGCACCTATGAGCAGGAATGCGCGTCCTGCCATCTCGATGACCTGATGGGAGACGGCATTGCGCCGTCCCTGGTGGGGTCGTCGTTCTTCTTCCGATGGAGCGATCTCTCGGTCGGTGACATGTACGTTGCCATTCGCACCACCATGCCGCAGGGCGCCCCGGCCAGCCTGAGTCCGTCCGGCTACGCCGACGTCTCCGCCTACATGCTACAGATGAACAAGGTGCCGGCAGGTGATGCCGAGCTGTCGAGCGACACGGACGATCTCGAGGAAATCACCATCACCGAGCCCCAGTAGCCGCCTCGTTCACGTCGTCGAAGTCTGCGGCGCGGCGGTCCGCCGCGTCGCCCGTTCGGCCTCTTCGCGTCCCGGATAGCTGATCCCACGGCGATGCAGCTTCAACGTGTAGATGCTGAACGGTGACAACCGGTGTGAGAGATACACGCTGGCAACCGTCGCCGCCATCAGCGGCAGCATGATCCGGTAGTCGTTCGTCATCTCGAACAGGATCAGAATCGACGTGGTCGGCGCCTTTGCGGTCGCCGCGAAGAAGGCCGCCATCCCCACCATCGCATAGGCGCCGGAGCCGGCGGTCCAGTCCGGAAACAGGATGTGGACCAGCGACCCGAACGCGCCACCCAGCATGGCGCCCATGTAGAGGCTGGGCGCAAACACCCCACCCGAGCCGCCAGAGCCGAGCGTCGCGCAGTTGGCGAGAAACTCGGCCACGAACAGCCCGATCAACAGTTCCCAAGGGAGCCGTACCCACAAGGCCGACTCAACGGCTGGGAACCCGGCGCCATACACTTCCGGGAAGTAGCGCAAGACGAGCCCCGCCATCAACCCGCCAACCGCCGGCTTCAGGTAGTCGGGGAAGCGCCAGGCTCCGAACAGGTCCTCGGCCTTGTAGAGTGCCCGCACATACAGAATCGCAGCCCAGCCAATTATGAGCCCCATCAGGAAATACAGCGGGAGCTCGCGGCCGCTGGCCAGGTCGTAGGCCGGTGCGGTGAATGCCGGGTAGTTGCCGAGATAGGACCGCGCCACCATGCAGGAGCTCAGCGAGGTCAACAGCACCAGCAGGAAGTCGGTCTGCACCCGGCCGATGAGCACCTCCATCGAGAAGATCGCCCCGGCAATCGGTGCGTTGAAGGTGGCGGCAACACCACCAGCGGCCCCGCAGGTGACCAGCGTCCTTACGCGATGCGGGGTCAGCTTGGTCCACTGGCCGACCGCGGAGCCGATGGCCGATCCGATCTGCACCATCGGTCCCTCGCGCCCAGCCGTGCCGCCGAAGCCGATCGTCAGCGACGAGGTAATGACTTTAATCGAGGCAACCCGCTTGCGAATCTTCCCACCCCGACTCGCCAGCGCGGTCATCACCTCCGGCACGCCGTGGCCCCGCGCCTCCTTCGCGAAGCGGTGAATCAACGGTCCAGCCATCAGTCCGCCAAGCGCGGGCAGTAGCACCAGGCTAGCGGGACCGAACACCGAGAGCCCCGAGGCGACCGGTCCGCGTGCGAAGTCGGCGATCCACCCGAGGACGAAGATGAACCCGACCGACCCGTACCCGGTCAGGACACCGACAACAACGGCCAGGATGATGAGGTAGTTCTGCTCTGGCAGGAACGAGGCGCGGAAAAACACCTTGGTCCAGCGCCAGATCGGCAACCGTTCGGTGAGCCACCGCCAGCCAGTCGCCAGAGCCCTGCCGAGCCGGGCACTGGTGCGCATTGTCTGTTCGGGGGAAGACGTGTCGTTCGAGGGCGCCGCCATCAGTTACCGGGATCGAGCGCGAGGATCTGGACCCGGTTCGCCCGCCGGACGGTCAGCAAGGTCGGCTCGCCTCGTCGCTCCATCCGCTCGAACATCGCGCGGGCGTCGAGTCCCTCGGCCGCTCGCCCATCGACCGCGAGCACGAGATCGTCGACGTCGAGACCAGCCGTCGCCGCGACCCCCCCGGATGCAGCGGCAGCGACCCGCCACCCCTCACCCGCTCCTACACGTCCCTCCGCCGTCCAGCGAACCGCAAGACCAAAACCCGCCAGTTGCACCGGCGGCTCGCCGAGGGGTCGGCAGTCGGCGCCCGGCAAGACGGTGCCGCCGGTCAGCCGGCGTTGTCCGCGCAGCACCCGATATCGCACGAGTGCACCCAGTTCAAGCGCATCCGTCCGGGTCTCGAACGCCTCGACCGTGGTCACCGCCTCTTGGTCCCAATCGAGGATCACGTCGCCAGCGCGTAGCGACGGCTCCGGCACGAACGCGTCCTGTCTGACGTACTCGACCAGCAAGCCACTCTCGAGCCCGAGCAGCGCCAACACCGGTGGCGCCAGCTCGGACACCACGAGGGCCCGGCAGCGAACCTGGCGTTGGAGCTCAGCCACCACGCGACGCACGACGCTCGAAGACAGCAACCGCGGACCAGCCCCAGCGTCGCCCGTCTCGACCGCCACCCCGACCAGCTTGCCATCAAGATTGACAACTGCCGTCGCGCCCGCCCCGTCCAGGCGCATCGACACCTCGAGCGACGCCCCCTCCGGCTCGGCGCGGACCGAAACCAGATGCCCGGGCGTGATCGCCGCACGGCCCGTGACATCGCGTGTCACCGCACCCACGTAGGACCCGGACGGCACTGCCGCCGGCGGAATCAGCTCGAAGGTATCGACCCGGGTCGGATCCACCTCGAACAGCGACAGACCCCGGTCGCGGTCCACAGCGATCAGCCCGCCGGGTCGAGGCGCCTGGTCCGGCGTTGGGTCGACCGGCTCAGCCGGTTCGACTGGTTCTTCGGTGCCAGCTTCGCTCGAACGTGTCTCTTGCCTCTCACCATCCGGCGGATCCACGTCGGCAGACGCATCCGCCACACCCTCGTCGGTCGCCTGCTCGTCTAGTGGACGCACCAACCGCGCCCGCTCGATCTCAGCCAGGACCGCCTCGCCGGCCTCCGCCGAGGACAGCGCCAGACCGGGCATGACGACGACCGCCGGAGTGGGAACGGGACCGACGAGCACGACCTTGTCCTCGACCCGCTCCCGGAGCTGGCGCCAGTAGTCGTCGAAATAGGTAAGCGGCGTCTTTTCGAGATCGGGCCGACGTGATGCTGGCAATGGCAGCGGCACCACAGGAGCGGCCTGATCGGTTGCCTCCACCGGCTGGGCACCTTGCCACACCCCTTGGATGAGCACGCCCGACACAATGAGCACCACCACCGCGGGGAACAGCAACTGCCGCTCGTACAGGACCCGGATGACGGGGATATGAAGCAGTCGTCCCACTCAGCGCCTCGGCCTCATGGGCCAGTTCGGGGTAATTCAATACCGCTCGACGGGCCCGCCGCGCTGTGGCTCGACCTACACGTAGCGAACCTAGACCGTGAGCGTCGGAAACCGTGCCGCTTGTCGCGGCGTGCGGGTCGGATGACCCCCATGCTAGGAAGCGTGCAGTCTGCGAACCGGTGTGGGGAGCGCGCCCGACACCACACCCCCACTGCTATGATTGTAGCGTCTCGGCCTACCCTGCCGCAACCTCTGGTTCCACACGAGCCCTGACCGGGGGCACGGCAGACCGGGCATCGACGAGGCTGTCGAGGCGTAACGCGTTCGCGTTCAGTCGCGGCCCATCTACAAAAGACGCTCCACATGGCATGTTTTGAATAGGCAAAATAAATATTTTGGTCAGTATTTGGCTTCGGCAAAGCCAATGAGTATTCTGGTGGGTGTTGACCCTGTCCGGAAGGTCTACCCGTGACCGCAACCGATTCCAGCGTGGCCACCAGACCTGCCCCCCTCAAGACCTCTGACCCGAAACGGGAAACCGTCTTCGAGGCCAAGGACATCACGAAGGTCTACCACATGGGGGAAGTGGACGTGCACGCGCTACGGGGCGTGGAGCTGACACTCCTCGAGTCGGAGTTCCTGGTACTGCTGCCCCTCGGGCAGCGGTAAGTCGACCCTGCTGAACATTCTCGGGGGCCTCGACGTGCCGACCGCCGGTCATGTGATGTACCGAGGTCGCGACCTGACCACGGCCGAGGAGCGCGAGCTGACCGACTACAGGCGGCGTCATGTCGGCTTCGTCTTTCAGTTCTACAATCTGATTCCGAGTCTGACCGCACGCGAGAACGTCGCCCTGGTCACCGACATCGCCGAGCACCCGCTCGAAGCGGCCGAAGCGCTCGCGATGGTGGACCTGGCCGACCGCCTCGACCACTTCCCCGCGCAGCTCTCGGGCGGCGAGCAGCAGCGGGTCGCCATCGCCCGGGCGATTGCGAAGCGACCGGACGTGCTGCTCTGTGACGAACCGACCGGCGCGCTCGACATCTCGACCGGCATCGTGGTGCTCGAGGCGATCGAGCGGATCAACTTTGAGCTCGGCACGGCGACCGCCGTCATCACGCACAACGCGGCAGTAGCGGGAATGGCCGACCGTGTGGTCACGCTGTCTGACGGCCACATTGGGTCGGTGCGGACAAACGACCACAAGGTGAGCGCGCGCGAGCTCGAGTGGTAGACCTGGGAGTCCTGATAGGAAACGATGCAGGCGATCAACCGCAAGCTGCTCCGGGACCTGTGGCACGTCAAAGGTCAGGCGATCGCTATCAGCCTCGTCATCGCCGTCGGCGTGGTGATGCTGATCATGTACAGCAGCGCGTTCGACTCGCTGCATCTGTCGCAGTCGAGCTACTACGAGCGCCAGCGGTTCGCCGACATTTTCGTCACGCTCAAGCACGCGCCGATGGCGGTTGCGCGACCGGATCGGCGATATCGCCGGTGTGGCCCAGGTCGAGACGCGCGTGGTGGTGGACGTCACACTCGACGTCGAGGGCCTGAGCGAGCCGGCCACCGGCCGACTCATCTCGATTCCGGCTCGGCGCCGCTCGATGTTGAACGACATCGTCATCCGGCGTGGCCGGTACATCGACGGGACCCGGCCCGACGAGGTCATCGTCAACGAGGGCTTCGCGCTGGCACACAACCTGACCCCCGGCGACACCGTCACCGCGGTCATCAACGGTCGGCGCCGCGACCTGGAGGTGGTTGGGTTCGGACTGTCGCCGGAGTTCATCTACACCATCCGCCCGGGCGAGCTGATTCCAGACAACACGCGGTTTGGCGTGTTCTGGATGGAACGCCGCGCGCTGGCCTCCGCGTTCGACATGGAGGGCGGGTTCAACGACGTGACGCTGTCGTTGATGCCCGGCGCCCGCGAGGAAGAGGTGATCCAACAGCTCGACACCTTGATCGAAAGCTACGGCGGGTTTGGCGCGATCCCACGGGCGCTGCAGCTCTCGCACTGGTCGTTGAGCCAGGAGCTGAACGGCCTGCAGGGGGTCGGACAGGTGGTGCCGTTGATCTTCCTGAGCATCGCGGCATTCTTGCTCAACGTCGTGCTGACCCGCATGGTGTCGGTCCAGCGGGAACAGATCGCCGCGCTCAAGGCGCTGGGCTATACCAACGCCGCAATCGGCTGGCACTACACGAAGTGGGCGCTCGCCATTGCGCTGACCGGAGCGGTCATCGGCACTGCCGCCGGAGCCGCCATGGGCAACGCGATGATGTCGATCTACAACGAGTTGTTCCAGTTCCCCGCGCTGACGTATCGATTGCTGCCGAGCGTCGTGACGAGCGGCGTGCTGATCAGCCTGCTGGCCGATGTGCTTGGCGCCGCCACCGCGGTGCGCCGCGCCGTCCGCTTGCCGCCGGCCGAAGCGATGCGGCCACAGCCTCCGGCCCGCTACCGGGTCAGCCTGGTGGAACGACTGGGCATCCAGGGGCTGCTGTCGCAGCCGGCTCGCATCGTGCTCCGCAACATCCAGCGCCAACCGGTACGGTCGCTGGCCTCGGTGACCGGTATCGCCTTCTCGGTCGCAATGCTCATCGCGGGCACGTTCTCGCTCGACGCGATGGACGAGATGATGGACGTGCAGTTCAGCGTGGCGCAGCACCAGGACGTCACGGTGACTTTCGTCGAGGCGGCGTCCGCCGCGGCGAGGCACGAACTGCAGCGGATGCCCGGGGTGCTGACCGTTGAGTCAACGCGATCGATTCCGGCGCGTCTGCGGTTCGGCAGCCGGTCGCGTCAACTCGCCATCAGCGGTCTCCCCGAAGTGCCACGGTTGAGCCGGGTGCTCGAGGTGACCGACCTCAGCCCGGTGACGCTGCCGCCAGACGGTCTGGTGGTGTCGCGCAAGCTGGCAGAGATACTCGCGATCGACCGTGGTGACGTCGTGCGTGTCGAAGTCCTGCTGGGCGCGCGGCCGGTGCGCGAGGTGGTGGTGGCAGACGTCGTGAAGGAGTACATGGGGCTCTCCGCCTACATGGAGATCAATAGCCTCCGGCGACTGCTGCGTGAGAGCGAGACGCTGTCGGGCGGCTTCATCACGGTGGACCCATCTAGGCTCGATGCGCTCTACCGGGTCCTCAAGGCGACCCCGGTGGTCGCCGGCGTCACCCTGAAAGGGGCCGCGCTGGAGAGCTTCGAGGAGACGTTCGCGGAGAACATCAACGTGATGATTTTCTTCAACGTGCTGTTCGCCGGTATCATCGCCTGCGGCGTCGTCTACAACGCCGCTCGCATGTCGCTGTCCGAGCGTAGCCGGGAGCTGGCGAGCCTCCGGGTCATCGGGTTCACCCGCGCCGAGATTTCATCGATTTTGCTCGGCGAGCTGGCCGTGCTGACCTGTGTGGCGATACCGGCCGGGTTGCTTGTCGGCTATGGCCTGGCCGCTCTGGTGGTGACGCTGTTCGACACCGAGCTGTACTCGTTCCCGCTGGCGGTGGCGCCGCGCACCTACGCGCTGTCAACACTGGCCGTGCTGACGGCTACAGTGCTGTCCGGGCTGCTTGTCCGGCGCAAGCTCGACAGCCTCGACCTGGTGGAAGTGCTGAAAACGCGGGAATGAAGGGGCGCCCCTGGCTTTGGACTTTGAACGTAATCTTCTGACTTCTGACTTCTGACTTCTAGAGCAATCGAATGGCTGTTCGCGCAACACGGTTCATCGTCTGGGGTGTGGCGCTGCTGATCGTCGCGGCGCTCGTTTACGCGCTGCAACCGCAGCCGTTGGAGGCCGACTTCGTCACCATCGACACCGGTCCATTGCGGGTCACGCTCGACGAGGAGGGCGAAACCAGGGTCCGCGACCGCTTCATGGTGTCGGCGCCGCTCGCTGGCCGGGTGCTTCGCATCGAGCTCGAACCGGGCGACCCGGTGACGGCGAACGAAACGATACTGGCCACCTTCCTGCCGGTAGACCCGACGCTGCTCGACGCGCGGACGCGCGCCGAGATCGAAGCCCGGGTCCGGGCGGCGGAGTCGGCTGTGGGGCGCGCCGAAGTCGAACGTGACCGGGCGCAAACCGAATCGGAATTCGCCGACTCGGATCTCGAGCGATACCAGCATCTCGACGCGAGCGAGTTGATTTCGAAGGAGCAGCTCGATGCCGTTCGGCTTCGGGTTCGCACGGCGGCCGAGACGCTCCGTTCGGCCGACTTCGCGGTGAGCAACGCCCGGTACGAGCTCGAGGTGGCCCAGGCCAGCCTGTTGCAGGCACAGGGTGGCGGCAGCGGCGGGCAAACCATCACGCTGCGCTCGCCAATCGACGGCGTGGTGTTGCAGCG
>MDTC01030011.1_pt1 | contig 10026 bp, 15 predicted proteins | sample 811181 | NCBI WGS metagenome assembly MDTC01 (sample SAMN05326644, study PRJNA326480) | marine metagenome | isolation source: seawater | place: Pacific Ocean: North | collected 2011
AGTCCTATGAAAGATTCTGTTACAATTAAAGCGGTAGCCCCGCCTCAAGAAGTAATAGATGAAATGGCAAAAGCCATGCAAGAAGAGCTAGACAAGGAGGCTTGAAGATGGCGGGGGTATCGGTGCGCAACCGTATTTCCGCTATTCTTCTTTCCTCTGACGAAGCTCTAACAACCGAACAAATTCTTGCTCGGTACCCAGGTCGAAATACACCTACAAAGCGAACTGTCGCTATGCTGCTATCTTCTCATGCAGAATATGTAGAAGTTGGTCGTACTCGTAAAAAATACGGGTCAAGAGGGTCAGGTAATGTTTACCTATGGACTCATATTGACCACGCATTACTATCTCCCAAGGAGGAAGAGTAGGCAATGAGTAGCAAAACACAGCAAAGTAAATCAACTACTTACCCATGGGGTGAGGTAGTGACTAGTCAACGGCTTAATCAAAGAGAGTTAAAAAGGGCAAAGCGTTTAGCTTTAACCGAAACAAAATCTCTAAAAGCCTTTGTAAAAAATGGGGTAGACTTACACTCTAATGGTTCTGTCGATGAAAAAAGTGCAGATGAAGAGTTTGTAAGAGCTGCCTTGACTAGTATAGAAGATATGCCGATTACACAATCCAGCGTAGCTATCCTTATTTCTGCTTTACACAAAGTAGCTATGGAAGCTAAATGGGACTGCTTAATTGATATTCAAGAAGCAATGGCATGATAAGTGGGTAACACCAATAGCGTTACACCTTTCCCTGGTGAATCTAGGGTCCATTATATGAAACGATGGAGAACAAGACAAAAACAGCTAGCCGATTACATCAAAGGTATGGATAGGGCTAAGCAGCGCACTTTAGATGAGTGGTCCGAAGAGGACAAATCTTAGTGCTAATAAGTGTTAATGATTTTAATACAGCTTTTCGTGTTTACCACGATTGCCGTTGCCTTACAACATCTGTTATACAAATTTCAGATTATTAGCAGCCGCAGCTGGTATCACGCTATCCAACACAACGGTGAAGGATGGAAATATTGGAGAGTACTCGTTATCCTATGGATAGCTTTGATACTCTCAGAAGAAATAACATATATCATAGGGGAGAAACTCTATGGTTAATGAAAGCAAAAAACAAGTGCCAACTTTTGAAGAAGTAATGGCAGATAATATAATACAATGTGAGTTGAGAATGTTATACAACACTCTTGTATTAGAAGTGACCGGGAATACCGGACACAATATAGATGACTGGGAGTGCATTATAGCAGATAGAATGTTCTCTCTAATAATGGGAAGGAAAATGGATATGATGAAATATGCCAGACTCCCATTTGTACTGGAAAGGAAACTTTCTGACGATGACTTTACAGCGATGTCGGTTGACAAACCTAAATGTAGAAACTGTGAAGCAACAACAAACTTACATCAAAATCGCTTTGATAAAAAGCATGATTGCGGAGCCTGTTTACAAGAGCTCCGAGATATGAATGATTTTGATTCCCAGCACTCATTTTAGTGCTATAAGTGTCAACACCGTGGAAAATGGTTGATAGTGACATGGATATTCTAAGACACGAGGATTGCCTCGGTGTTTTAGGTTTCTATGAGTTCCTCAAAGGAGAGGGATTAACAGACGATGAAATTGTTCCTAACAATCATCGTCAGATGTTCTATGAAGTAGAACGAGGTGAGCCTGTAAGGCACTTGGTTGTAAGTAACAACCTAAGTAAGACAGTCACTCCTGAAGTAGTGAAGGGTTTCGATAACATCTTCCAAGAAGGAGTAAAATTGACTGGTGCTATGCTTACCTCTGATGATACACATAACGAACTTAAGAAAAAATTTGAACAAAAAGAGTTTCAGCCGGGTAAAGACCTGACTAAGAAGCTACTAGTTCGAGACTGTTTATTTTGGTATCGCGCTCGTCAGTTGAGACAGCGCAAAGCCAACTTATCGCACAGTGATATTTTCGCTACTGTCAAAGGCGAAATGTCAATCCTGAAAAAGGACATGACTAACTTTATTGACTTTACAATTCAAGCATCAATGCTTAGTTTTGTACACTACCTTGAAAATGCTGGCTATCGTAAAATCGACGCTACTGCTATCAAGGTAAACATAGTAACTCTTCACTCCCATGCAGGTGTGATTATTCACCCTGAAGAAGATGCCGAGATGATTCGTGATAACGATAACAAGGCTAGAAAAGAGAAAGATAATTACTTCGACCCATCAATTATTTGATGGTCATAAGTGGCAATTAAATTTGACCTACATATATCTGCTACCTCCGCAGAGGACCTCAAAGCACAATTAAAACGCGCTTTGGTGGAACTTGGTGGTGCAGAGGCTAACCCACAAGATGTGGCAACGCCTAACAATAATGCGGCAAAAGCCTACAAGCGAGAAATAGCAGAGAAAACAAAAGCTGCTATGGATAAAAAGAAAGCAAACCTCGAAAGATTTACTGGCCAAGTTTATGGCTGGGATGTCGATGAGAACAATAGCTTGATTCCTAATTGGGACGAGCAACTAAAGATTCTAATGATGAGGGAAATGCTTCTACACTATAGTTACTCAGAAGTAGCTAAAGAGTATAACAGAGTTGGCTTTGTAGGTAAAACCGGAGGTAAATTTACCACTGATGCTATCAGCCGTATTGCAAGTAATAAGCTACACGAAAGAGTAGTTGAATTTAAGGGACCTGAACTTACGAGATATTTAATTCGTAAAGCAAGGCTTGAGCAACAAGAGGCAGCTGTTCGTGCAAAAGCACTTGAACAAGGCCTAATTAAGTCGCCTAAGACAAAACCCTCAAAGAAAGCCGAAGCGAAAGCAAGAAAGGCATTAAACAAGGTAAAACCTAAGAAGGTAAAACCTAAGAAGGTAAAACCTAAGAAGGTAAAACCTACGATAAAAAATCCATTTATCAAAACGGCTAAAGACCAAGCAGAAATGTCTGAAGTAGTTTTACAAAAACTAAATCGAAGATACACCCCGCTGAACACTCCGTTCGGTTGGAGAAGAAATTCTGATAAATATATTGCACCGTTTGAACCGGAGCAAATGTTAATTGCTAGATGGAGAAACCTACATTATGGGGATAAAGTTAGCTTTGCTAAGATAGCCCATATTGCTAGTAAAAGTAAAATACCAACTGAGCGAAAGCCAAATGGTAAAACAAGATGGAGTAAGATTGAGATTGAAAGAATCTTAACTAATCCAATTAATGCGTATTACAACAAAATCCATAGAAATGGAATTGCCAGTAATTACTGGCAAGCGACTGAGATGAATACGCAAAAAAAACCGAAAAAGGCTAAAAAGCCTAAAAAAACCAAGAAAGCTGAAAAGAAAGTTGCCCCGGTTCATCCGTGGAAACAAGAAAGACTTAGCAGCGAAGTCAGCTTTAGTTTATGGTGCGAAGAAAAGCTCATTCCTATTATTATGAAAGAGAAAACCTTTGTCATCGGAACTAGACTAATCGAAGCTTGGTTTAAAGATGTGAAATCTAATTATGTGAAAAGTTATGACCAATGGTCTACTATTCACCAACAGGCTATTATGACATATGTCAAAAAGGCCTTTAACCTAATTAGGGACAACGCAAGCTCCTATGTATCTGTACAAGATGCTGGAGATAACTGCGTTCTCATGGTCGAAAGACCACATCAATTGACTACTGAAATACTAGAAAAAGCCTTTGAAGGGTGGACTGACATTGGAGCCGAGTGATAAACCACTTGAATTCGTCGAAGTATACTTTTCAAAAGGAACTAATCTAGGCGTAGAGTTCGACAAGGGCGGGTCAATCCTGCTACCTGTCGATAAAATTGTTGATGGCGAACATTTTAGTCAAAAGTTCGTTATTGAAACTGATTTTGATGAGAAAAGCTGGCAATTAACGCTTTCCTGGTCTCCTTCTCGCGCAGGCGATGAAAGGATTCCATGGAGTGAGTTAGACGGCAAACTTATCAAAGCTCGGGACCACCCACTTTACGGGACTAAGAACGAGCAATCAGGTCTATATCATGACACTCTTCCAGCAGGTTGCTATATCTGCCGAGAAGAAGTCTGCGTATAGGCAAATAAGTGAGTAAAGACAACAACTTACAATCGCAATTGCTAGAAGCCTCTGATGAAAATAATCGTCAGTTGGGCCGTATAGCAGATTGCTTGGAAGAACTCCTGTCTATGATTAATGGAGTTCAACCAAAAGAATTGGCGAAAAAAGCACAAGAGCATAAAAAGGCTCGTGCAAATTTAAGAAGGAATAAGGGGGCTAAGGCTAATGAGTGAAGAATTAACTGCTTCTGCTCAAAAGCTTGGATGCTCCCCTTCTTTTGTTGAATTTGAGCGACTTCCTCTTACTTTTTCGCAAATAGCATTGGTTGCCGGGATGACTATTACTGACCCTCGGCATCAAACAGGACCGCATTATTCGTCTGACACTAAAACTGATTTAGATTTCTGTGTCGAGACTGGTCCGGAAGGAACAGCTATTCTGTTTAACAACCATAAAGGTGGGACAACAGGAGAAGTTGTACTTGATGCTCCTAAATATAGGAGTAAAACACGCCATATAGTTAATGCAATGATTCAGTTTTCTCCGGGTGATTATCGCCCGTTAGTGAGAAACCGAAATGCTACTCTGTTTATTGGAGACATGGGTACTTGTTTATCAAGCACTGATGATAACGAAATGACAGAAAAATATGGTGTTTACGCCCTCCGAAGAAGAGGGTGGTCATACAATAACCGAGCAGGCTATGAAGCACTCGGTTTTAGAATGCAGACTACCGGAGGTATCAGCATTCAGTATGCGTGGGATAAAGATGAGCATGTTCACGGCTGGAGAAACGATAACTCTGGCCATCATGCTACCAAAGTAATACCCTTTTTTGGGGCTACAAAACCTACGCGGATTAAACCTATTTTCGAAGCTAAATTTCCGCTTCAAACTTTCAAGCAGATGTTAAATAAAGCTGGAAGAAAATCAGGTGCTGGTGGTGCTCTTTACTGGGCATACAACCATGAATCTAAAAAATTTTATTCGATTGGTGCCTATGAAAATGGCACAATATCAAAAGAAGGACAGAACAGTCAAGTCCCAGTATGGATAGACAACTCTGTTGAGGGCATAGTAGGGGGTACAATTCCTTACCGTCCATTTGGTGAAACTATCGTTAATAGATACAAAGAGGCCTCTCATGCAGGGGTTGGAATAGATGACCTTGGTCGTCAATATATTTGTGTTTATTACCCATGGGGTCATATACGCTACAATCATATTACCTTTTCACACTCTGTAATTAACAGTGATGAAGGGCAACTTGAAGGCGGACCCCTTAAAGTAACTGAAGGCGAAAAGCCACCATTTTTTGAAAATTTTGATTTAACATTCGAATATTCACCTTATACCGACGAGGAAGAGAGATATCTTTCTAAGTGGTATGAGACATTCATTGCTTTACAAGAAGTTAAAGTCTCTATGCCTTTATTACCAAAAAAAGGAGAAATCCTAAATTGGTACTTAGCATATTGTCAACATGGAACTGATGTTAGCGATGAAGACGAACTGCTGGCTCGAAAAATTTTGAGTTAAGCAAATAAGTGAGTACAAACAATCTACTCCAAGATGGATGGAAGACTAATGACGCTCTTTGGTTACTAATAGAGCCAAGAGTTAAGTCTCCCATCGCTGAATTCATAAGTGCATTGCACTTATCTGAATCCAGTCAAAAACACCCTGCTGAAGTAAACCTATGGCTAAAAAATACGCTTGAAAATTTCTTTGACAAGCGGTATAACACAGTTGTGCCTAGATATGGTAGAGTTGAATCGAGCAATCGCGCGTTTTGGGATAACCTTAACGCCTTTGGCTTGGTAGCAACCCGCCTTATATCACACGGCTATACAACTGAGCCCGGTACTGACTTCGTTCTAAAAATGATTGAAGCAGTTAAAGCAGCAGAAAGCTGTCGTTTCGAACTTTATCAGGATTAATGATAAAATGACGCTCGATAGACTAAATGATGTACTCCCTAACGAAATAGCTAAGCCTATTACTACCGTTAGAGGAGTCGAATACATTCGATGTGAATATTTCGAAGATGGACAAAGAGTTTATTTTTCCGTCTTAGATTTCGTTTTGAATGGTCCTCAAGAAGGGGATATAGCAACCCGTAAAGAATTTAACAACGGGTGCGAGCACTCATTAAAAGTGCTTACTAAACATTATGAAAGGGATGATATTATTCCTTGCATGATAGAGGTCGAGCTTACCACAACAATAGATAATCAAACAGTTATCAAAAACCAAAAGTTGTGGGTTATAGTAAAAGATACCGAGACTACTCGGGAAAAATTTAGACTCGACACAAGACTAGGCGTAAGAGGTAACTCTTTTGCCTTAGTTCCTGATTTTTTAGTAAAACGGCATATGAACCAACTGTCTACTAACAACGATGTTACTGTAGCATTTAGTGTCATTACCGGAATACCTAAAGAGACTCTTGTCCTGGGGGATAGAGTATGAAGGATGATAACGAAAGAATATTGGAACTAATTAACGAACGACTGGCTATTGGCGAAGAACGCTACGGCCATGGAGTTCGAAAAAATGATGATACAACGCAATGGGGGACTAAAACTGATTCTTGGACCGAAATGGGACTAGAAGAAGCACTTGACCTTACCATTTACTTATCCGCGCAATTACTAAGGCTTCTTGATAATGAGGAAGCAATAAGAAAGCGCGACGAAATAAGAGTAAATTTTGCGTTGAAACAAGCTGCTAAGATTAGAAATCTTGAAGCACAGCTAGAGAAGTATGAAGAAGCATTCGGAACTGATTTGTCAGATAATATGCCACTTCTCTAAGCAATAAGTGACTGAAGATTCAGCGCGTGAATTACTAGCCAGGGTTACTTGTACTAACCTGAATGAGCTAGAGCACAGTCGAGGTATTGCCTGGACTGCGCAAATATTACTAGATGGTGTCTATGCTGGCACCGCCGAAGACCAAGGTATGGGTGGAGATGTTAATTTCGAACCCCATCGGGTCACCTCAGACCGCCTAGAGCTGGTTTGGGAAGAAACAATAAACCGAGCAGACCGAATCGGTGAAGCCTTAGTACACTTGAAGTGTGCTAGCGCTATTAAGCAACCTGGTCGCTTCTATAACTGCGATGTTTTCGCATGGCTAGATGCTACCTACGAAGGCGCTCCAATGACTTTATTGGATGCCTACAATGCCTTGATAGAGGAAGACCGAAGATTAGGTCTTGCTTAAACGAGGAATAAGTGTCGCAGCGTGTAACACAAAGAATTACCCGAATGTGGGGCCATAGGAGAACAGTACCATTAAAGGACTCTCCTGGGCAAACAGAGGATGTGCAAATTATGGAGGTAAGAATTACCGAAATGAATCTAGCATATCTCAAAGAAGCAGTAAGAGTTGCTGAAGAGCGACTTTCTACTCTAAAGAACCATTTTGGTCAAGAGGCAATTGCCAACCTTGACCGTCGTGGACATGAAAGAACTAATGTTCTCAATGATGAGCAACAAAAGAGTCTTTCATTTGCATTACCAAAGCTGCAACTGTGGCCTGGTAATAAGGATAGCGAAAAGGACTTGAGAGTCTATGCAGAAGCTATTCAAAACTTGCCACATGTGCAAGACATAGCTGCTCCTGTTGAGGAAGCAGAGAACTTACCTGATGATGATGATGATGATGATGGTGGGTTTGATGGACTTGGAAGCCTATTCGGTAACCGAAGACAAGGTCGTTAAGACCAAATAAGTGAAACCAATAGAATTGTTTCTAAAATACCCTAACCTCTTTTTTAGCCAGTTGGCTAAAAAGAATAGAACTATACATATAGTCAATAGCGAGGAACTAGGGCGTGTGTTTGAACCACACGAAACAAATCATACGCAGGTCGATGGAATTTTCCTTTCATGGGGAATTCCGGGTGACGCAAGCAGAGGTTACTATTACAGCTCTAGGCGAGATGCCGCTGATGGGTGTAACAGAAAAATAAGTAACTTCCAGCAATTCGGAACTGGGAATAATAGTTATTCCTTTAAGATTTCTGACCAAAAAACCATAAAACTGGGCAAAAGTACATGGAATTACAATAACGATAATTCCGCAGATTTTGCAAAGCTAGTAGGCTTTGATGAAGCTAATATAGCTTGGTTGTCAGGAATACCCGAACTGAAAGAGTCATTTAGACTGTTTGCAAGCGAAACCACCAATTGGTGGGATGAGCATAGAAACCCAAATGTAAGAAATACTGCACCTCAACGCTTAGTTGATGTTACTGAATTTATTTCTGATAAAACCGCAAAAGCAGCGTGTGAACAACTTGATAAGCTTATTGATAAAGATAAGCTGACTCACAGTACATGGGAACTTCAAACCCATAAACTAGCTGGGCTCCTTGATAGGCCGCACATTTATCGTGCTCGGCGTGAGGGAGACCCGGAAATAACTAATGCGTTTAGTACAGATTGGACCATAGAACAAACTTCTAATCCGACTACTATTCGCTCATGGAACGAAAAAAAGAACAAGAAGGGGACAACCAACAACGGCCTTGGACTAGGAAACGAACCTCTAGCGGTTCGTATCGTAGACGGCTTCGTTAGAAAACCCTTTGATGTTCATATAGAGGCTGGAAACCTAGACTCTTTTGATGTACGCTTCCATGCACATTATACCTGGATATCTGGCAAATTTAATACTGATGCCAAACTTTCCAGTAGAATGAACCAATATACCCGTAAAATGCAAAAAATTGTTGAATCTACCAAGAAGAGAACATATTTGCCGATAATTACTGGTATAGTTATGGAACTTTGTCCTAAAACAAAAACCGGTAGCCAATATTATCACTGGACTGAACAACAATGGTCAGATGATATGATATTGTCAGTTATGCCGGAAGAATCAAACCCTTACAAGGCTGAAGAGTTACTAAGGGTTCAGGACCAAACCAAAAAACGAGCTATAAAAGGTGCCTACAAAGGTGGGTATCAAGGTATATCTAGTCTAACCTATAATGGAATGACTTTACTTAACTATGTTAGAGAAAGCGGCCTATCTGCAATAGCAAAGGGTTCGCCTGTCTCTAGTTATAATTTAGATAGACCGAAGCGAATGCCTCTTTCACTAGAGGATTTTAAGAAAATTGAGAGACCGAAGGTTGATATTAAACCAGTTGAAATCGGTCACTTGCGTTTCTATCGTTTATCTGTTCCGCCAAAGCGACATATTACTGCAGACATACTGAGTGATTTGTTGCTACCGAGCATGCCTGAGTTGCTTATTGCGACTGATGCACATGTACGGATTACACAAGCCGATAACTTTGTTAGCGGTGAACATTGTTCAGGAGGATGTAGTAAGAATCTAACATTGGATTGCGAACTACCCCCTGGTCTTTATCTTGTAAATCGACATGAAAAGTGCGCGTTAGGGCATGACCCTGGGCGAGCAGAATATACAAGTGGCTTTGGTGATACTTCTAATGAAACTATCACTATTCGCCGGTTGTTATCTCAAATGAAGGTCTCTTATGACCAGTTTAGAGCTAATATGGTTAGTAATAACCAAACAGAGGCTCTACACACCATGAGCGCTGATGATAACTCAGCGTTCTTTGGTCGCCTTTAATTGAGGCAAATAAGTTGGTATGAGTAATAATGAATCTCAAACTGAAGTAGCTAACTCCGATGAAGGAGTTGTGCTCACCAATCAAAACCTACCAGGACTGGGCTTCTTGGTTAACTATGCTGTCTATGACGGTAGTGTTGACTTGAAGCATTTTGTTAACTATATGTATAGCATAAGCGATATAGACTTTGATAATACAATAGCTGGAGAGGAACGATATGGTGATAATAATGAGAGAAAGGCGGCATTTCAAGCCCGCTATCAGCACTTAATCCCCGTGCCTCGACACGGTGGTAGTGCGTTCTCACAAGCTGTTCGTGCATTAACCACGAAAGCTCAGAGGGTTGTTTATGA
>MDTC01102794.1_pt1 | contig 10026 bp, 16 predicted proteins | sample 811181 | NCBI WGS metagenome assembly MDTC01 (sample SAMN05326644, study PRJNA326480) | marine metagenome | isolation source: seawater | place: Pacific Ocean: North | collected 2011
TGACTTCGGGAGATAGCAGTCTGAACTTGTCACGCTTTTTAATCGAGAGTCTCTTTGCTTTCGTTTGAGCAGCCCGCCTCATTCTTTCTTCATCTTCAGGTCCATCAATAACTTTCACGCCATCAATACTTCTTTCATCTAAAGAGTCCACAGTAGTATCCTCCGTTTGATATTTCGTTCTCTGTGTATGTAATTTAGCACGATTGAATACAGTGGTGTCCTTCAACATGATATCAGTCATATTGTGCATATATTTAGCTAGAATATCTCTTTCGGTGGGCGTGAGTTGCTTGCCCATTTGAAGGGAGGCCATTGCTTGCATAAGCATAGGAAGTTTTCGACTAGGGACTATGCCTTGCCGAACCAATTGTTCTAATCGTTGTTTGTTTTGTTTCTCCATATCTGTATTTATACAAACACGATATTATAGACAAAAAAAAGCCCCTGCGCTGCACAAGGGCTTTATATAATTTTAAGTCTTTCTAAACGTCCGTTATCTGCTGGCGAGAGTTAGGTCTTATTCTTCTTGTTCTTCACTTGGATCAACCGCAACCCAACCTTCTACAGCAGCCCATGCAGTACCATCGTGTGTATACTTGGTACCGAACCAATCGGCTGGCTCAATAACATTTTCGATCAGGGTAGCATTACCAGAATTGAGATCGGAGATGATGAACTCTTCCGGATCGCCTACTGTAATAGAGTCAGCGCCCATAGTTACAGCTTTGTCATCCGCAAGAAGATATCGTGAAGTATTTGTTGCGTTGTCTACAATAGTTTTCATACTTGTTTCCTTAATAGTTATTTAAATTAAAGTTAATGATTCAATGAACAATGCCATTTGCTTAATATTTATAAAAATATTTATGTGAGGTTATCTTTTTATTTTAAATTTCTTTGCTGTTTGTTTCTTTGCTGTTGGCTTTGCTGCTTTATATTTCTTAGATTTTGTTGCGGCGCCGCCTTTTCTATTCTTCATCCTTTGAATTTCCATCTTCCGCATACCTGGAAGCATCCTAACAGCTAATCTTGACACTAACGGTGCGTACATTCCTATAAGTTTTTCTAAGCGTCCCTTCTCAGCCGGTGGTAACTTAGACTTATCTCGTCCTTTAAGTAGTCTTTTGTATACCATACCTCTCGCACCACGAGTAGCCCTTTTCTTTAGACGATCAGGAGAAGATCCACGCCGCAATGCAATTCCTCGAGCAACTTTTAGTTTCTGTCTATTCTTTCTTGCTGAAAACTTTCTCTTCAGTCTACCTTGTACAGAAAGAGCCTCAGTAACATTTACATCATCATGTGGGTCAGTAGAATCTATATCATCATCTAATTCGTTATCGTCATACATATCAAGCTCTAACGCATTTTCCCAGGTAATGTGGTCTGCTTCGTATTCTAATTCTTTTATATCAGTCTTAGTCAATGCATAGTCGCCCAAGACAGGAGCTTTTTCAGCATTATCTTTACGATATTCTGCTTTAGTTTCTCCAGCCTCAGTTTCTTCTTCTACTTTTTTCTTTTTAGTTTTCTGTCCTGGAGTATTACTTTTCATGTACTCAGTACCCTCAGGAGTTCCCCAATCCATTGCACCCATAGTGGAATCATAGCCGGCTGCTTCGCCCATTGCTTTTTCTTCTTTCTTTCTTTTGGCTCCTAAGTAAGCAGCTATCGCCATTCGTCTTCGCTTTGCGGAAGAGGCACCTTTAAATTGTGGAGCATCGGACTTAGCAAAATCACCTATATACTTTCTTATGCCCATACTAGGCTTCAGTTTTTCTAGTAAAGGACATCCTTGAATATTAAAATCGTCATCCCAATAATCTTTTTCTCTTTGCTTCGCTTGATGTCTCTCAATAGCTCGGCGCCTTTCTTGTGCTTCCGGGCCCTGAGAACCAGCAGGACCATATTTACTAGCCTTTCGTTTATGGTTAGAGGGTTCATTTTGTCTTTGAAGACCACTGCTATTATGAGAAGTTCCTATTTTAAGCTGCATGTGAGGGGGATTTTTTCTAGTTGCTTTTTTGGCACTTTCCGCTTTCTTTTTATCCTTGGCTTGCACTGATTTTTGGTAAGCCGTATACTTTCCCCCTTCTATTGGGGCAGATTTTTTCGGACTTGGTCGTAAAGATTCTGTCATATCTATTTCTTCAGGTACGCAGTTAGGTACCATTCTGTCACCTTTTTTCTTCATGCCTTTCTGTTTGTAACCTACCCAACATCTTTCAGCAATTTTTGCTCTTAAAGATTCTGCTGCTAATTTTCTTGCATCAACTCCTCTTACATAACTTGCTACAGTAGAAGCATGAGTTATTCTAGACTTTTTAGGGTCTTTCTTCATTCTTTTCTGCAACTCAGAAGATGCGTAACTGTATGCTTTTTTGTTCAGAGTTTTTGATTTCAGTACATCATCAACAATCCCTTCTTCTACTTTTTCAGTATTAGGATCATCATGGGTATATCCTTGCTTCATTAGTCTTTCATGGTCTTCAGGCTTATTTGCTTTTACTTTCTTATCGCCTTTATACATGTAATGAGGTTTGAATTCTTCTTTATCTTCAGAAATAGTTTTCCAGCCGCCTCCACGTTTCTTGTACCAGCGAACTGCCCAACCATTGGCGTAGGCAGAAGGATAAACATCAAACTTAGAACGAGCCGCTGCCTTAGCTCTTGACCACAAAGCAGGATTAGTAGGCTTTGATTTTTCTTCTATATGTTGTAATTCTTCTTTCTGAGTTTTGACCATGACCGGCTTTCCTCCTTTACCTTTTCTGTCTGCTACCGGATCTTCTCTTCTTTTCCTTCTAGCAGCAGAAGCTCTTTCTTTTCTTGATAGAGACTGGGCTTTCTGTCGAGGCAGACACTTTGGCTTTCCCTCGCCAGGTTCTCTGGCACAAGGACCTTTTATGTTTCCCTTAGTGTCCATGCGAACCCAATCACCTTTAGGTCCTTTACCAAACCAATCTTTAAGACTCATCTTCTGCCTCTTCCTCTTCTCTAGGCTTTACATTTTCTTCGTAGTATAAAATAATAGCACTTTGTTGTTCTATGAACCTTCTAAGCTCTCCCATGTTCAGAGAAATGTTTTCGTAGTCAGGTACACTTATAGCAAAGAACACTAAGTCTCCGTTCTCTTTTTCAAATCTTTCTTCAAATTCATCCATGTTTTCTTTTGTAACAGCATAAAAATCTATATCGTACAATGTAACAGGCTTAGGTCTAGCTTGTATAGGAATATTCCTCTCGGCAAATTCAACCTGAGTTACTACTACCTTTTCTGGTTTCTGTACTAGAGAACACCCTACTAAACTAGTTAGAAGTATCGGCGCCAGTAATATTTTCCATTTCATCGAACAATCTTGCTGTTGCATTGTTTACTCTTGTTTCTATCATACCAGGACGCTGTAGCGTCAGTACGGTTAAATTGTGTCTTCTTAATTTACCTGCTAGTTCATCTGAATAAGATTCTGCTGCATTTAAATCCGCCTGCAGTTTTAAATTTGCTTCTTCAAACTGTGCAGAATCTGCTTGTAGCCTGCCAATAGTTTCTTCACTAGTCTTGGCTGCAAGTTCTAAGCGTGTAGCATTTTCTCTAAGCTGCATCAATCTTGACTGAGTGTCTTTATAGTACCAACTGCCTACAAATCCCATACCCAGCATAAGAAGAAGCATTACTAATGCAAATTTAAATCCCACTAGCAGTTCCACCTTCTACGGGCTGCTTTGCCTCTCTCACCTGTCCAGCTTCTAGACCTTGCACAAAAAGATTTACGCCTTTTTGCTGCTTTGCTGTCAGGGTCAAGTTTGCTAGGAGGCGTAGTTACAGCAGTTTGCAGTTTACTACCTGGATTCTGTCTTCGATATTTTTCAACGCCTTTTTTAGTCAGACCAGCACCTTTGTCAGTCGGGCGCTTATGACCGCCTTTCTGGGTCATGCCGTCCATACCCTTTGCTTCTTCTAAAAATTCTTTAAAGGATTTCATTACTCGCCTCTTACAGCAGTAAAAATGCCATAAGCAAGGCCTGCCCAAGCAGCCATCTCTACAAGCCCACCTAGAACAAGGACGCTTCCGCAAATAACGATCAATGCAACGCCGTCTAAAGTAGTTCTTTCGCTTAGTCTATCTTTTATCCAGCCCATCTGTTTCCCCTAAATTTAAAGACTCTTCAGCTTTTCATCCGAGTAAAAAGCCATTCCTAACTGATCTTTTATTGATAATGGCACAGCTTTACCTGCACCAATTTGTCCTTCAGTGAAATCTCCGCAATATGTACCAAACAGCCTATCCCACAATATGATGTTACATCCGTAATTAGAATCTGCCTGTCTTCGCAGATGTGCATGATGCACATGATGTTGCTGTGCTGTAGCAAAAATCCAGTCATATACAGGCATAGATTTCAGAGGCAGATTAGAGTGATTTAAAGTTCCGTTCCATATGCCAAATGCTCCTGCAACCGCCATAACACTATCGCTTGCACCTAATAAAGCTAAAGCTATAGGTGTGCCTATCACAAGTCCTATATATTCAAGTGGATGTGTTCTGTCACCTCGCATACAACCCATCTTCGTAATGTGATGATGCGTGGCATGCATTCTCCACCAGAATAAGGATTCATGCTGTATTCGATGCAGCCAGTAATAAATAAAACTAGCAACTAATTTTACAACAAGCGCACAAACAATTAATCCAAGCACTGTTGTTGACTCTAAATTAATTTGTAACGGAGAAACATCTCTGATTGCCTTAAATCCTTCTGAGATGGGTGTCCTATAAATGTTACTATAAAGTGGCACCATTAAGAAAGCAGCTCCGGCTAACCAAATAGCATCTTCAGCTAGTTCGTGTGGTTCAAGCAACCAATCCTTTCTCTTAGTCCAGATTTTTTCTGCTATTAAGCAGAGAGGAATAGGGAGAACAATCATCACGGCATTGAAGAGTTCTTTGTAAATAGAACCAGATAATGTCATGCTTGCTACTAATAACATGGAACTTAGAATAAGTAAAGGCTGGACAGCCGCTGAAACCCAATCTCTGAAACTCCATTTTGTTTTTATTATCTTATTCATTTTTTAGACACTTTTTTCTTTCTGACTACTCTTTTTACACCAGATGAGTCAGATTTAAGTATTTTTATTTCTTCTTCTAGTTTAGCGACTTTAGTTTTTAGTTTTGATATTTCATCTATCTTACCAGCTATGATAGGATAATCTGATTTCCACTTATCTGCTTTTTTAGCAATTTTTATATTATATTTATTAGCCAAGTAATTTAAATAGGTTTCTAATTTATACTGAAACCAAATTCCCATTCTAGTTGTCAAAAACCATTTACCAAATGCGGATCCGAATACTCCTGTTGCAGCGGCTCTAACCAAAATCATCCACATTTGTATTTACTCCTAGTCGTTGTCTTTTAAAAATCTACAATACTCGTCCATACTGTGATCGTAAATTCCGTCAAATACCTCACCTTTCTTCCAAGCGGCTCTACGTCCTCTCCATGAATCTTTGAATCGTTGCCAGGTCGTCATTTTTCTAACATTACCATAAAAATTTATGTAATTAAGTTCTCCGTGATGCTTGTAATTAATCCAAGCAGGAGGAATGCTAGTTACAATATCGTTGTTATTCACGCATCTATAGTGAGTCACTTTCAACTCTTTAGACTTTGACCACGTTGCATTACGAGGACAGCCGTATGTATAAAGAGCCTCAGCTTCAGGATAATGAAAACAGAAAATAGAAGCAATAGCTGCACCCAAACTATGACCTGTTACATAAACAGGGCGATTCTTGCGACCCTTTAGTTTAGCAACTTCACCATGTACGGAAAGTTCTAACTTTTCATACTCTTCATAGAATCCTTCGTGAAAACCACGTTCATGTGTAATTTCAAGGTCTGCAAAGATGTCACTTTTCTCTCTAGGCTCAGTTCCACGGAAAGCTACAGTGATTCTTTCTTTATTTCCCAAGACATATACCTGGGCGCCTTCTATATCAAAAAACTTAACACTAGTATATCCTAGTGCTTTCCATTCTTTTCTTACTTCTTTGTCAAGGTCTTTATATGCAAGCCTTGAAAGAAGGGCGTGGTGGTAAAATTCGGGAGATAACATCAAGCTACTCCTTTCAATACATCTAATCGCATCATTAATCGTTCTGCTCTGTTTGTAACCTGCTTATGCCACCTAGAATCTCTACCATGATGTGCTGCCCTTACCCAATCTCTCTCACCAATATATCTATTGAAATTTTTAAATTGAGTGAGGCGAGGTCTTCCCATGTTAAACATCATGTTTACCAGAACTTGCTGTACCTCTTCAGGAAAATTGCCAAATTCTTCTTTACCATAGAGTACTCCGCACTCTGAGATAGCAGTGTCTAAATCTCTTTCAAAACATTCTCTCACTCTATCTTCAGAGACTTCAGTACCGATAGGCTGACCGTATTCAGGATCTTTTGCGGTTACTAAATGACCGATACCGAAAGTGGCTAGGCCCAAATGGTCTTCATAAATTTTATATCTAACGCCTTCGTCAGATTTAAGTTGTTGGTATACTTCTTCTACTTTCATTTAAAAATGCTCCAAAAGATAATCTAGTTTGTCCTTCATGCAATCCCATTCCACTTCTTGTAGAATGGAAAAGTTTTTTAGCGTGTTCATCAGATGCAGAAGGATGCAATCCTGATTTAAATGATTTATAATCGTTATTGCCAGCATGTGCTCGCATCTTAGTACCACTAACACCCTCAGTTCCTTCTGCATCTGGATCACGATGTCCAGCAGAAACAACTTTAATTTTCTTAAAGTTATAAGAACCATCAGGGCCGTTGTATTTATCAGCGAGTTTTTGAAACTCCTGAACTCTATCTGATCCCGCTACCATTGTCACATGAGAATAACCTTCTTTATGCATCTTGGTTAGGTGTGCCATAAAGTGAGGATGTTCTTTACTTGATGCCTGTACATTGACATTAGGATGAACATGCTTCAAATAAGATAATTTATGATCCGAATGCAAAGGATTCTTGTGTTTATCCTGCGAATGACTAACAATAACACGATGGTCCGAACCGTGTTTGTCTGCCGTCTTGACAACATGATCTACTACTTTACTATGCCCTGCGGTAGGAGGATTGAATCTACCGAAAGAGAATACCATGTGCTTATCAGCCATTAGTCACCAGCCCTAGCAAAATTAGCAGCACTGAACTCATGACGATGGACAAATTTAGATGGCTTGCCACTGTGATGGACTACATAACCTTCAGGGTTTGTAGGCGATCCAGCTATTTCATGCCCTATCGTATTGTGAGAATTCAAAGCGTCTGTAAGTACAGTCTTTGCTTTTTGTAGATGTTGTTGCATTGCAATAACACCTTCAACTTGTTCTTTATTTTTATTCACATGGCTCATAGTATCGTCATGCGTCTTAGTGTGTCTTGCCTTAGCAACTTCTGTTTTGACTGAAGCAACTTTCTTTTTTAAAGCAGTAGAATAGTGTTTTAAAAAGCCATCATGAGAAGGAGATGAACCGTCTCTTACAGTGGCGTTCATATAAGTCTTCAATGGTGTCACATGCTTAGAAACTGCTTCGTGTGCTTGAGTAGGAGTTTTCTTGAAAGCTGCTACTGCTGCGTCCAGATGTTTTTTATATTCTGACTGATGCGAAGTAGTGTAAGCTGTTTTTGAAACATCATGGTGAATAGGAAGCTGATGGACATCAGGATGCTCTTTCAGTTCTGGAACATGACCTTGTTTCACTTTCATATCTTCAAACTTGTTTCCTTCATATGCAGTATGTACAGCCACTCCTATTTTAGAATTAACTGCTTTTTGTGCGTGTTCCGAATCAGCTGGATGATGATAAGTAATCGTATTAGTTTTATAGGAAACACGGTGACCTTCATGATTTACATCTCCGGCATGCATAATGTCAGCTTGATATATTCCTTTTCCGTCGTGTACTTTTGGAAGATGATCCAGCGCCGCCTTCAGCTTAGAAACTAAACCAGGAGCATGACCATGATTTTTTTGTATATCCTCATGCGTATAGTTTAGTTTAGGTTTTTTATTAAACACTGATTTTGATCCAACAAAAAACTTTCCAGATTCTGGGTGTTTTCCAAAAACTACAGAAGGACTGCCGTCATACTTCATAGTTATTTTTGTATCGTTTCCTTTTCCTTTTAGTTTCTCATGCACACCATTAAGAGTATGAAATGCGTGTGCAAATCCCTCTGAACCCCCGTGTACTACATGATCTTCCACGTGTTCAAGGTGTGTCAATTTATCGTCATTTGACGACTCTGAGAGGAATTTTTTGAAATTAATCATACTCTTATTTATAATATATTAAAAATTAATAAAAAACCCCCAGGCCTATATGAAGAGACATGGGGGCCAACTTTACGAGGAAATAAAATAATATTAGTGAACAGTTTCAGGTTCCTTTAAAAATGATTCTGGGTTTCTTTCTATTTTTTCTATATCGATATTATATGTAGATGCTACACTAGCGGCAACTGATCTCCAATATTCTTTAAAGTAATCATCCGAAGTGCGTTTACTAGCCAGTAAACAGTAAGCGATTCTCCTTTCTGCTAATGTTTTAGACATCATGATCCCCAATCTAAACTACATTCAATTATTCCTTCCTGCAATCCCTTGCCCCATTCATTTAGGTGCTCTGTTATGTACTCATCAAGATAGATATCATCTTCAGATTCATCCCAATCATCAGTTTCAATGCCCAATTCTTTACACCGTTTCTCAACGAACCAAGATTTACTCTCTTCTTCGTAATCAATAGTTTCTTTGTGGTATACAATTACACCAGAAAAATTATAGTATTCATCGATGTATCTGCAAGAAATAGAAATATCTGGATCAAACTCTGACAGAAAAAGACCTAGTTGTTTGACATATGGGAGGATACTACACCAAGCAGACATCACTACAACATAATCATCTCCTGCCTCGTCCACGTATGCCCACTTAGCTCCTATAGTCTCTTCCATATAGTCTCTAGTAGGATATTCTTCACCCCAAGAAGGTAAGAAGTGAGAAAATTCTAGACCAGAAGCATCATGCTCCTCTATCAAAGAAAAAACTTTGTTGAATTCTTCTATAGCTTCAGGAACTTTAGAATCAATAACCAAAAAATTGTCTACATGATTAGCCACAACATACCCTTTGAAATACAGAAAAATAAAAAAAAATGGGCAGTTTAGACTCTTGCCCAGGAAGATCCAAGCTATTAGCTAAATACTGAAGCACCAGCTGCTGCATATGCTGCGGCAATCATAGCACGACTAGGACGACCTAGACGATATGAAGTTACACCGGTGTTAGCATTTACATTAGTGTAAATTGGCTGTCCTGCAGCACGAAGCTCTGCAACACGGGCACTTACACGATTAACGCCAAACATTGCAACTGCTTGTTTTTCAGACAAAGATTGACCTGAACGCAGAAAATTAAGAATCTTCTGATTCTGGTTCTGAGTTGTAGCATTGTTGTTAGTTCTAGCCATAATAAAATCACCTTTATTAACATTAAAATAAAACGACTTTTAGGTCGCTATCTAGGATCACTCCTAAATTCTTTAACAATACAAACATTATATAGAATTACTAATACAATGTCAAGCATTAAAATTCTTCAACTTCATCTGTTTCGAGATTACGCATCTCCAAAACAACGTATGGAACCTTCTTGCTGATCGTAACTGATCCCGCCCATGTAGTAGCGTCTTTCCAGTTCATAAAGCCCATTGTTTCGGTAGTAGTCAAACCTTTCAGAGTACCCTTTAAATGAAATTTCTTCATTTCCGTTTGACATGGATATGCACAACTACTCATAATTTTTCCTCACACTGCAATAATGTCTATTTCTATATTTTCACAAGAATCTATGAGATTATCAGCCACTTTAGTGGCTTCGTCTACAGTTTCATATCGTTCGTCGGATATAAAGTTGTCTTCGTAAAAACTATCTTTGATAAGTAGTGCGAACATAA
>MDTC01252361.1_pt1 | contig 10026 bp, 11 predicted proteins | sample 811181 | NCBI WGS metagenome assembly MDTC01 (sample SAMN05326644, study PRJNA326480) | marine metagenome | isolation source: seawater | place: Pacific Ocean: North | collected 2011
CCTCCTGGTTCAGGAGCACCTGCTGCACCTTCAACTGCTACTTCAGTAAAAAAACAAAGACCAAGTATAATATTTATGATACTTGATTTTCTAGTTTTCGGCGGAGCGGTTGCGGCATTTGTGATGCTTCTAATCACAGGTTAAAAATACTTTAAACAACCTACATTCAAACCATTCATAATGAGCGAACTCGTTAATTTAAATAAAGAAAGTTTCGAAAAAGTAACCGCCGAGAAGGATAAGACCCTTATCATTGATTTTTGGGCGCCATGGTGTGGACCATGTAAAGCTCTTACACCTGTTCTTGAGGAGATATCAGCGGAAATGAGCGATAAAGTTGGCATTTATAAAGTCAATGTAGACGATAACACCGACCTTGCACAGGAACATGGTGTTCAGTCCATTCCGACCATGTTAATTTACAAAAATGGTTCCCTATCAGAAACTATTGTGGGATTGAAAACCAAAGACGAGCTGGTTGATATCGTTAATTCCTGATTCCAACCTCCTTGTTTCAGCTCGCCTAGAAAACGAGTAACCATGCTACCAAAAGACCGTAGCAAACTATAAGCATAGATGTGCAAGCAAGCAAAAAGGAATAATCTCGTTTAGTCTTTGCTCCTCTAAGTCGGTAATATAAATATATCCCCGGTGCTATAAAAAGCATTACGGCTAATAATTGCCTTTCAATCAAAGGACAAATAACCAAAGGTACTGCAACACCCAAAAAATAAAGGAGTAATCCAAATTTTTTACCGAACAGCACCACCAATGTCTTTTTTCCAACATCCCTATCAGTTTTCCAGTCACGATAATTGTTAACCACCAACAGATTGTTAATTAAAAAACCGATTCCAAGGGGAACCGTCCAATTCGGAAGCCATACCTGCCCTGAAGCAACAACCAACACATAATGAGTCGTGCAAACAGCAATAAACCCAAAAAATAGAATAACAAAAACATCTCCGAGACCATTGTAAGCAAAGGGTATTGGTCCACCTGTGTAGCCAAGGGCACAAAGAACACTGGTAATTCCAACGAGAAGAAGCCAGCGACTCGCTCCGGAATTCTCCATCATATATAGACCCATTCCGAAAGCCAAAACCAAAATAATGTAGGAAGCATTTCGCAAAGACTTTCCATCGAGGAGTCCCTCCTGTGCCAACCGGACTGGACCGAGGGTTCTTTGATTGTCAGCCCCCTTCAAGTGATCACTGTAATCATTAAAAAAATTGGTTGAAACTTGCACTAAAAGTGCGAAAGCAAAGCAGAGGGTTGCGAGTAAAATATTAATGTTATCAGGACCCACTTGCCTAACAGCTAAGCAAATCCCTAGAGAAACAGGAATAATAGAAGCAACCAAAGTTTTCGGCCGCGTTGCAGTTAACCACAAAACGACCATTTGACCCGCCACTTAATAATCCCCTTAGCGGGTTATCGCCAATGGAAACCTAAAGTGAGTCCGATAACGCTGGGAAACTCTTCGGAAACCATCGTCACCCTTGGAAGGGTCAGGGATTTTGTATGGCCACTGGATATCTATCTGCAACGCGAGGAATCCATTACTCGGATGGTGTCTGTGCCGATGGTATTCAGTGGTGGGGGTTCCTGTTTTTTCATCTGGCTTGTAAAGTGGATACTGAGAACATTTGATTAAGAAATACCGATCCGCTTCAGGGATCCACCGATTGGACCAGGGTGGCTGTTCCTCATTTCCTTTCATCCCAACAAGTGATAGAGGAATGCCCGAAGAAGACTGATTTAATGGAACCACACTACCCCCGGTTTCATTTCTCCAACTGTCCTGCTTTATGCCTTCAACTAAACTATTCGTTTCGTTCATCATTTGCTTGCTAAATTCAACCACCTGCTCAAATTCAACCCGGTGACCTTCTTTTGGAGCAACCAACAATAAATTCCATCTTTTATCTCCCATATCCTCAGGAGCAACTGAGGATATTCCTTTAATTCGCTTGGTCCCTCTTTCAGCCAATCCAAATCCCATTCTTTCAAGTTCAACCTGCACAGCATCGACCAGCCCATAAGCAATATTCTGCTCCCTGACCTTGCCTACGCCCTCTACTCCCCATGGGAGAAACCCGAGCAAACCCCCAATCAAAAAACCAAAAACGGCAAGAGCAATTACAACTTCTAATAGAGTAAAACCCTGATTAGCTGATTTATGCCTGACCTTGCTCACAATGGATTGTAATTATTCAAAATCATCAAGTTCCAGTACGGCAAACCCACCATATCTTCTTAATAAAATACCCGAAATTGCATTTGGGTTGTCAAAACGGAGTGGCTTTCCTTCTCCCCCAGGATTTGGAGCACCCACGCTTAATACGAGCCTTGGAGCTTTTTGCACCCCTCCTCCCATGGACTCTGGAAAAACCACATTACCAACTTGATTAAAGGCTAGGTATTTAAAATTTGTATCCCCATTTTCTTCTCGTTCTCCCTTAAACGCATCGTTTAATTTAAAATCATCCTTAGAGTCACTCCAGATTGTATATCCGTCACTTCTCCACTCAGTTCCAGTCTCTGATTTGGCTTCATCTTCAGGAACAAAATATACTCCTTCGGTTAAGTATTTACCTTCCCCCATAACCAGCCAACGCACATCGCCATTAGTAGCACAGGTATCTTTGACCAATAACTCAACATACCGATGATACTTTTCTTCGTCCTCTTCATTATTGTTTACAATTAATCTTGTTTCGCTTCCAGAGAGAGCTGCCCGAGACCGTGCCTGTTGTACAAACCCAAGAAGTTCACGCTGAGCGGCACCAAGCTCGGCACCTCCTCCCCCGAGCAATGAAAAACCTATCAGCCCCATCATTAAGCCCATAACGGCAAGCACAATGAGAAGTTCTAATAGAGTAAAACCATATGAGCTTTTGTCTTTTAGCTGCAAATCTGTTTTCAAAAAATTTAGTCTTCCTCTAAATATTTTAGGATATCCCAGGAAAAAACATTTTCTGACTCAGTCTCCCCCGAATCGTCATATAAAACATAAATTCCCACTTTTTCACGAATAACCGAGATTTTATCTTTTGCATCATCGACGACCTCATCGTCATATTCCTGCTTTAATGCTGTAACGATTTCATCCACAGCACTACTGTCTAATTTGATCAATCCATCACCGTCCTGATCAACTACAACTCTTATTTTTGTCCCACCCCAGGAATCAGCTAGGTAACCATCAACTCCAAATTCATCTTCAGAAAAAGAATGGAATTCCCGGCCTTTCCGATTTTGTTTCCTTAATTCACTACCCTGTTCCAAGGCTAACCACTCCTGAGAATCCGGGTCCCACTGCATCCCCTTCAAAGCTATAATAAATGAGTCATGAGAATCTTCATTCTCAGATAATAGAACGGGTTCTCCCTCCTTTTCCTCGAGCAAAAATGGAGGGAAATACTTATAGTACTCCTTGTATTGGTAAAGCTGTGTAACCCATGAACGAAAGATTGACTGGGATTTTTTCACTTTTGAACTTGTAAGCAAATCAAAGACCCGAGGTCCAACCATGCCCATCAGAATACCAATAACGGCAATTACTACTAATAACTCAATAAGGGTAAAACCCCGTAATTTTGAATGCTTTTTTTTCATAAATTTCAATCAATTACCACTTCCCTGGTTCGGAAGGTGGGATATTATCTTCGTCAATATTTTCTTTATTTGGTGTCGCGGTCAATTCCTGCTCGAAGACCGATGCCTGACCATCAGGTCCTTTGGAGAAAAGTAAAAATCCCTTGTGTCCGTCTTTGCGTGGATATTCATAAATATAAGGTTCAAACCATGGATCCATCGGAAAAACATCGGGCAATGTCCCACTCGAAAGTTCATCATCGCTCATAGTTACAATTTCGTTTCGATTACCCTCTTGTACACCAAGAGAAATCGAATCCCCGGGGAGAAAACTCTTTCCCCGATCCTCTTCTTTTATATCTTCCCCTTCACTATCAATAAGACCAGCTAGGGCTAAATAAAGAAATGTTCCACGGGCAAATACATCGTTGGTGTTAGAAATAGAATCAGTCATTGGGTATGTTCCCATTTCACTCCTGTATTGATCCAAAGCGAGGGAAAGTGCTTCGATCTGACTTGCCGCCTGTTTCTCCTCCTGGGCACCAAGTAGGAAGTTCGCACCAGTAAAAGTTATACTTGCTAAGACACCAATAATCACAATGACAACCAATAGTTCTACTAAAGTAAAACCTGATTTTTGTGTGCGAAGTTTTTTCATGGGCAAGGTCATGGAATATTAGTCCTAAAAGTTAAGAAATTTGTCAACCTATCCTTACCTATCGTTCTTAAATCGAAACAATCCTATTTTTTTGCGGAAATTGGCAAATTCTGGAAAACCCAAACAAAGAAGAATAATCCCATAAATCATAACGCAAGCTGGAATTATGATTACAAGATTTAAAATCCCGTTGATTTTACCTACAGTAAAAAAGATTTCCTGACCGAAAAATTTGAGAAATAAAAACATTACAATGGTCGCCAAAAATATATTAGGGAAACAGAAAGCATCCTGGCGGAAAATAAGTTTGATCTTACAAATATTTAATTTCAAAGCGAGAAAACAGGTCTGAGTAAACGCTGACCCCACATTGGCCCATGCGAGCCCATACATGCCGTAATATTGCATCAAAACGATGCTTAGAATTACATTTACTGTGAAACTAAGAACTGCAGCATCTAAAGGAGTTTTCATTTCCTTTTTCGAATGAAATGCTTTCACCAAATATGCGGCAAGTGCATAAAATGGCAGCGCTAAGCAAGAAATTAAGAGTACTTGGGATGCAAGCTTCACATCACCGCTTCCAAATTTACCCCACTGAAAAAGTACGCTAAGAATGAGCTGCGCAAGCATCGCGAGACCTACGGCAGCGGGCACAATGATTCCCAAGGTCAAACGAAAGCCCCGGGCAAAGCGCTTTTCAAAGTCAGCATTATCGCCGGAGGTAAATGCCCGTGAAAGCTCGGGGAAAAAAACCGTGGAAATCGAGATTGCAAAAACCCCGAGCGGAAGTTCTATAAGACGCGCAGAAAGAAAAAGGTAAGATAGTGCACCGTCATCATCCAAAGAATAAGCAAGTAGACGCGATACCATTATATTAATCTGCCCAACAGCAGCGCCAAAAAAGCCGACAAAAAATAATCCTTTTATTTTTTCGGTACCAACCGAAGATGATAAATCAAATTTCCACTTCCAGGAATTACCCATTCGAAGCTGAATCCATGGCCAAGCCATTTGGAAGACACCTCCGACCAAAACTGCTATGCAAAGAGCGACTGCCAGTTCAAAATCTCTCCAACCTAAATGAAAATAAGAGATCAAAAGGCAACTGATCATAAACAAATTTAAGATAATCGGAGAAAAGGCACCTGCAAAAAACTTACCATGTACCTGTAAAGCACCGACCATAATAGCAGAGACACAAATGAATAAAACATAAGGAAAAATAATTGAATTCAAAAGAAGTCCATTAGCCCACTTCAGCTCAAGATTCATTTGGTACTCAGAAATAAGTCCAGAGAAAATACAAATCACCAGAGATAGAAAAATTAAAAAGATCAGTAGTCTGGTTAAAACTTGGTTTAATATTGTATGGGCTTCTACTAAAGAATGTTTCTTTTCAGTTTCCGAATAGACGGGAATAAACGCTGAGCTCAGGGTTCCCTCTCCCAACATCCGTCGAAAAAGATTGGGAATCGTAAAAGCTAGAATAAAAGCACTGCCAACAGCAGATACTCCAAAACAGGTAAAAAAAAGAACATCCCGAACAAGTCCAAGTAAACGAGACATTATTGTCAAGATACTGACAACAGAAATTTTTTTTACTACACTCGACATGGAAAGAGTTTCTAACTACCCATGATCGTAAAGCCGCTCAAAGTAACAAAACTACTTCCCTTTATTGATCTCAACCAATAAAGCCTTTGCCTCGTCCTCCGGGTCTTCATGGTTCTGTTCCTGAGCAAGTTTGATTGTAATCTCCAAAGGTTCGCGGGCAAATTCTTCTTGTTCATTGGCAATATAAGCTTTTGCAAGAAAAAGATAGGCCATCATCCAGTCAGTTCTTCCTTGAATGCACTCCTTTAGATGAGGGATAGCTTGGTCATACTCACCTTCTTCAAAAAATGCCTGAGCAAGACTGAATCTATTGAGTAGGCTACCTTTATTATCTTCCAGCTTTTTTAAAAAAAGGGAAATTCGCTCAGACATATTTGAAACGAATACTAGGAAATATTAATACAAACAGCAGTGGAGTTATCAGTTCCACCATTCTGATTTGCCAAGTCTACGAGAGCATGAACCATTTCCTTTGGCCCCATGGTTGATATCATGCGCTCAATCTCTTCGCGGGGAACCATGTTGGTGACTCCATCAGAGCAAATCAAAATAGAATTCCCAGGAGCAGCCTTGATCCCACCAATATCGACATCGAAATCAATATCCTGCCCCATGCAACGCGTCAGGGTATGCATGTAATGCTCAGGCATATCAATCGCGGCATCCGGTCCATGCTTATCTATCAACTCATCCCCCAGGGTGTGACATTTAGAAATTTTCTTCAGAACATTTCCATCATAAAAGAAAATTGAAGAATCCCCAACATGGACAAAAGTGAAATAATCTTCAACAAGCCTAAGTCCAGAAAAAGTACAACCGATCCCGTTTTCTCCACCAACTACCTGACCACAATCAACAATATTTTTATGAATTGAGTGGGCAAGGCTACGAAGTTCGTCTTCAGATACATAATCACTTGGAAGACGAATCGAAGACTTAAAAAATTGAACTGCTAGTTTACTTGCTAATGCACCGAATGGTAATCCGCCCACGCCATCAGACACGGCATATATGCCGCACACATCATCAACAAGAAAGGAATCTTCGTTTTTTTCACGAACGAATCCCACATCACTGTGTCCATGTGAGGTAATTAACATAAATTATTGGGTAGTATTAGACTTATACAAATTTTGGCAAATGAGGGTTCATCATCAATAAAATATTTATAAAGTTCAAGTACTTTTAAAAATCTTCAGAAAGATTTGGCATCAATTCACTTGAACTAATGATCTCGTAGTCCCTCTTGGGGAACTCCCGAATGAAGTCCTTACCATATCCTTTTTTCAATATCCTCGAATCCATAATAAGTAATTCGCCCACATCATTTTTGGAACGGATTAAGCGACCCATTCCCTGACGGAAACGAATAACCGCGGATGGCAGGGTGAGTTCCATGAAAGAACTTTTTCCCTCCTTTACCAGAAGTTCAGACTTTGCTTCTAATACAGGATGGCTCGGATTCTCAAATGGCAATCGGGTGATAATAACCTGGGAAAGGCATGGCCCCTTGGCATCAAATCCTTTCCAAAAACTTTCCGCACCCAGTAATAAAACATCCTGTTCCTCGATCATTTTTTGCCTCAGTTCAGAACGCGACATCCCCTCTCCCTGGGCATAGACCGACCGACCAAGCTTTTGCCAGCGGGGGAGAAGGCTTTGGTAGCAGTGTCTAAGATCAGAGTAATTTGTAAAGAGAACCAAAGTGCCCCCCTCAATGCTTGATGCACAGGAATTGACCATTTCAACCATAAAATCGAGATAAGGGAGACGGTTACTTGACATCGGATCCGGGCAATCGCTTATCACCTTGATCTGAAGGTTTGATTCATAATCAAAAGGAGAATTCACAATCCCCTCCTCAAAATCATCAACTCCCACAGTTGACCGAAAAGCATTAGCACTCCCTTTCCGCGTAAGAGTAGCACTCGTCATAAACACCGGAACATCTCGGTTAAAAAGCTGCTCTTTTAATACTGGCGCAATCTCCAAGGGTGCACTACGAAGATGTATTATTTGATTCTGCTTCCCTGTTCTTTCGAGCCAATAAACTGAGTTTTCATCTTTTAATTCTAAAATTTCAGACAAACCATTTAAGTAGCCCTGCATTCTTCGAGCCTGGTCTTTCACCTCTGTTTTCAGCGATTCATCATCAGTCAACTCGCCTAGTTCAATCAAGCACCGACACAACCTGCTCAAAGGAGGAAATATTTCCATAGGCAAAGCTCCTTTTTCCAACAATCGAATGCGATCTTTTTTGCCAAGAGTTTTGACATGCAGGTATTGAAAGAAATCCGCTATCGCTAACTCGGCATTTTCGACAGCTTCAAAATCAACTGCTCGTCCTACTCGATGAATCAAGCCCTTTCTCTTTTTGGGATTGTATATCCTTCGCACACTCATTTCCAACGCCCAGGAACTAATAGAAATACCAAGGTGATCTCCAGCAACTTCCGGCATCTCATGAGCTTCATCAAAAACAATAAAGTCATCCGAAAACATAACCCCTCCTTTGTCATCCGGTGGACCAAACCCAGCTCCCATTAGAGAGAACAGAAGGCTATGATTAACAATCACCAAATTGGATTCCTCGACCTCACTCCGTGCACGCCGGTAAAAACAACTTTCAGGTTTACATTTTTTCGATGAACAAAGGGATGAGTCCGCATTCACGGCATCCCAAACTACGCCCATGGGTAAAGGAGACAGTTCCTGCCGAATGCCCTCCACCGCTTCACTCGAAGCCCATTTTGCAATCCTCTCCAATTCCCTACGCTGCTTACCCTCAAATAGTTCGCCCTGCCCGCTTAGGGCACGATGCAAACGGTTGGTGCACAAATAATTAGCCCTTCCAACCAGCAAGGCACAACGAAATCCTTGAAAATTATAAAGTTCAGGAACAGTTTCAAAAAGAGTACGGACTGAGGGTATATCCTTATTCAACAGTTGTTCCTGCAAACTGATCGTATTTGTCGCAACCACACATGGTCTTTTGGCTGTCATCGCAAATAAAACAGACGGTATTAAATAAGCCAGACTCTTCCCAACCCCGGTACCTGCTTCGAATAACAGGTGCCGATTATTCGATAATGACCGAACCATCGCATTTGCCATCTCATGTTGCTCTGGGCGATATTCAAATTCGAGAACCTTTTCCAACGTTCCGTCCTCCTTAAAAATAGCGTCAACCGAGGATAGAAGATCAAAAACTTCCTCACCCTCTTTGTCATCGGCAAAACGAATCATCGAAAAGAAAGGACTTCAGTAAGTAGGTTTTTCCTAAATGGGCCGAACAAAGGGATTATCACGTCGCTCGTCACCCACCGTTGTATCAGGACCATGACCTGGGAGAATCTTTGTCTCTTCGGGAAGAGTATAGATGTGACTCTGAATCGATTTCTCCAAATCAGCAAAGTCCCCACCGGGTAAATCAGCACGTCCAATACTTCCTGCAAAAATAACATCACCTACAAAACAAATTGACTCTTCCTTGATCCAAAAAATTACATTTCCGGGACAGTGTCCTGGGCAATGATTTACCACCACTTCTTTTCCGAATAGAGTTAAAAAGTCTCCATCCTCGACCCATTTTGTAATAGCCACAGGTTCAAAATCCATTCCTGGCATCGCAAAAGCGGACATCACAGCGGGTTGCTCAAAAAGAGTTTTGTCATCTCGGTGTCCGATTACAACGGTATCACCCTCTACTAAATCGGCTGCTCCTGCCATATGGTCCCAATGACCATGCGTAAGCCAAATTTCTTTTAAAATAAGAGATTCTTTTTCCAAAAGAGGTTTGATTGTTTCACTACAATTAGGTGGTGCATCAATTAACACGGCATCACCTCCTCCGCATTCCCAAACTAAATATGCGTTGGTCCCGATTGGTCCAAGTTCTAATTTTTCGATCCGAAGTGTACTCATTAAAAATCACTCAATCGAATCATAGACTGCATTCCAAGCAAATTTAAAACATCAAAAATCAAAATGAATTCTATTAAAAAATTTAATGAAATATAGATTTAATAAAAAAGGGGCGTTCTTAGCCCTTTTTTTATTTTAGGATTTTAACTTTCTTTTTTTGTAAACCTAAGTTAATAACCAACACATGAAAAGTTCATACGAATTAGCAATGGAGAGAATGGGTGGAG
>MDTC01197986.1_pt1 | contig 10025 bp, 6 predicted proteins | sample 811181 | NCBI WGS metagenome assembly MDTC01 (sample SAMN05326644, study PRJNA326480) | marine metagenome | isolation source: seawater | place: Pacific Ocean: North | collected 2011
CTTTTGCATTTTTGAATTGATGGATGAGCTCAAAGAAATTTCTAACATTCTTTTGGACTTACTGCAGCACAGCGTTCTACCATGCAATTGTGTCAGGTAATGCCTGAAACAACCATTGAATGATTCGAGTCTTTAAGAGTATAAATCTCTTTTACAAATTTTTCTTTGATATCACTATAAAATGGCACGTCATAATGCAGTAGAGGACATGCAAACAATTCAGTTTTCTTCATTATTATTCAGTAGGTGCAGTTACCAATCCGTCCGCTAGTAGTTTTCTTGCAACTGAGACAATGTTATCATACTCAACACCATCCATCACAGTAAATGGAGTCTGAGTTACTGCAGGATATAATGCATCAAAGTCTGTTTTTGTAATATCTTTACCAATCTCTTTGTATGTTGTGGTAACACTGGTAGCTCTATCCATCAATGATTTGATGTGACGGCAACCGAGACAATTTGGTAGTGTGTATACTGTAGCTTCCATGGTTAATAATTTCTCCAACAAACACCTTGTTTATCAATGACGACACATTTAAAATAATATTCGTCAGATAGTTCTCCAAGTTGATCTTTCTTAGGGAACCATGATGCAGCATTTGTTATTGCAGCATCATCAGTAAGATACTTGATAATATTATCATTCTTTGCTTGAATAATCAATACAAGATCCTCTGGGAGGAACTCTGCATAGTATGCATGTACAGCAGACACTACTGCTGCATCTTGACAATTATCTAGTTCTTTGTTGACAAAGTAAACATATGCTGAATTATCAACTCCTGCAAGATCAGATAAGAGATCATGCACACTTCTAGAATCTAATACTTCAATCATTCTGATATCTCCGTAGTTTCAGAGAGGGCAAGTAGCATACTATCAACGAACTTATCACTATCAGTCTCAGGATCGCCAGTTCTATCGTCAGGTAGATGTTTAACTAGTTTCTTCATCTCTGCTTCAGATAGTTCTGGTGCCTTAAATACAGGCAGTGCTGCCATCTGATCACGATAGTTCTTATAGTTAAGAGGACCAGCAAGACCTTGCTTAATCAATAGGTATTGTAGCATTCTTTCTTTGAAGTGCATGGTAAAGTATCCAGCTAACTTCAATTTCTGATCATCAGTTGCCAAATATGCTTCTTCTGGTTTGACAGGAGCATAGAACTTCTTATAGTCTTCAGGTGAAATTGGGAATTTTACATCAGTTGGTTCTGTATATTCAGCAACTTGAGGGATATCTCTCAGTGCTTGTCTATACGTTTTCCAATCTGCCAACTCATCTGCATCAGTAATGGGACTATCACCACCAAAGATATAATCACTATCTTCTAAGAGGAAGTTTCTTACCAGTCTAATACTTAACCAAGATACTGTTTTAGTGTCAGCATATGCTTGCTGCAACTCTTTCTGGAAGTCTTCTCTCTCAACACTATCAATTAGATAGAATGCTTCCTTAAGTTTCTCATAGATAGCAGTCGCTTCTGGAACGTCATAGACTTCCATTTCATAATCTTTCCACTCATATTCATTAGTGGTGAAGTTCTTGACAAACTTTCTCCTCCTCGCAAGGAATGCACCATTATCATAATAATAAAAACTGATCAGTCTATCCTTATCAGTATCCCAATTAGGATATAAGAGAGGAAGAATCTCATCCTTCCAATATGTGTCAGAAATATCTCTAACTACTCCACGATAATTGATATGCTTCTGAATAGCATTCAATTGTAGAGCTAGATTAGGAACATTTGACTCTGTTACGATACCCATAGTTTTGGTGCTCTATACCATCTCATCAAGTATTATTTATCAGAATGCTTTGATGAGATGTTTGGTTAATGCATATGGTTCAATCAAAGGAATAGGATCTTGTGGATCTAGATATGCTGTTGGAACTAATGGAGTGCCAGCAGTAAGATTCAATGTTACATCATCTGGATCAATACCAGCTGGATACTGTGCTCCGTTATCACCTTCAATGCTATAAGTAACTGTTCTTGCACTACCATCTAATTCACCTGCAGATGATTGGAACTGAGTTTCATTAATAAACTTAGACTCATAGATGAAATCAATAATACCATAATGATCTGTGTTTCCTCCATTATCATTTGTTCCTGCAGCAACATTTCTTTGTTGTACAATTTTAAATCTAACTCCAGGTGCTTGTGCTCCTGATGGTAAATCAACAAAGTAACTATACCATTTAGTTGGAACTGGTCCTGATCCATTACCATCATAATCATTAGCAATTTCATCATCTGATGGTCTTGGTACAAGAACACCAATAAAGTTGCTCTCAGGGAAATTCAGGGAGTTATCGGTATTATAGTATACTCTCAATTCATCAGCACTATCATCAGGACGCTCACCGCCATTGATATTATTACCTCTTGCTGCCTTGACTCCAAATCTCTTGATGTTAGTGCAATCAGTTGCAGTAATAACAATAAATCTATCTAGTTCTGTTCCACCAAACTTAACATAGTTTGTATATGCTGTTCCACCGTTACCAAGTGCAAGACCACTGACATTATCACCACTAAGTGTAGATGTTGCTTGAGATCCAGTAGCAGCACCATGCAAGAATCTAACAATTGGTGGAGAAGTGTAACCAGATCCACCTGTAATCAGACTGACACCACTAACAACACCACCACTGATTGTAGCTACACCAGTTGCTCCTGATCCTGGTTGATCACCTTGTGCCTGAATATCAAGAATTGGTTGTTGATTGGTTGGTAGTGCAAAACCACCAGCAGTTCCTACTCCAGTACCACCTGCATAAATCTCAATACCATCAGATGCAGCAACAACAACATCACCGACAGTGATATTTGTACTGCCCCCTTGATATGCAACAACAGTAGCTTCTCTGATTAGAATGCTGCCATCAGCACCATCATCACTGGTAATTGTTCCTGAAGATTCAACCCAATCAATACTAGAATCAACAGTTCTACTGATACTACTTGAAACACCAGAACCACCTGCGCCAATAGTAATAGTTAATGCTGATGATCCTGATGCGTTAATTGTTGACGGGAAGATAGTACCAGCAAGATATGCTCCACCACCACCGCCACCTGCTCCTGAAGAGTAGTAACTTCTGTTTTCATTCGCATATCCAATAATCTTACCATTAGTAGTACCACTTCCACTACTAGAGTTAGTAGTGGTATGGTTCACATCACCAGAAGAATTTAGTGTGAAGAAGTCAGATCTGTAACTAGACAATCCTCTTCCTCCACCATATCCACCGCCGTGACCGCCTGAGCCACCGCCGCCGCCACCTTCACCACCGTTACCACCAGCACCATCGCTACCACCACCAGCAGATCCAGTTTGTCCTGCTTTACCGACACCTGATCCACCGCCGCCGCCTCCGCCGCCTGTGCAACCATAGTTACCACCAGGACCGCCAGAACCAGAGAATAAAGATTGTGATCCTACATCTTGAGCACCATCAGTAATATTATTCGGTCTTCCATTGTCACCACACTGTCCTTCACCAGCGCCACCGCCGCCGCCTCCACCACCGCAACCAGCGACAATAACAGTAGCGCCACCGCCTGATGTAGTTGTGACGATACTTCCACCACCACCATTACCACCATTTTGGGTATGACCTGAACCACCATTACCACCAGATCCTACACCATATGTTGTTGCTCCATTGGCACCGCCAGGATATAGTCCAAATATTCCACCAACTTGACCTGTTTGATCATCTGGAACAATAGATAGCGCCATATATTTGCCATTACCACCTCTACCAGTAGTACATCCTGAAGGAGCAGTTCCAGTCCCAGATCCATAATTCTGACAATCACTTCCTCTAGAACCATATATTTGAACTACACCACTAATAACAGTATACTTAGATGCATCTGTTGGTGTGATAGCCCAACTTGAAGTTGATGGATATGTCACTGATTGATAAGATCCTTTTGCAGTGCCAGCAACTGTCAAATATAATCCACGAGAACCATTTAATCCTGCTCTACCTTCCCATGTATTTTCTCCAGTTACAGGATCTGATGGAGGTCCATCAGGATTAGCAGCAAACCACTGCTTACCATTAACTCCTGGTCCACCAGTATAATCTAGATCAGTTGGATTACTTTGTTGACTGATACCAAATTCAGATGAAAGAGATCCAGTAATAGTAGACGATCCACCACCACCACCGTTTCCTTGTGACGTTTCAGTTGCAGCATTTCCACCCAAACCACCACCTACAGTGAGAGTTAAAGCACTACCATCACCCAATTGTACAATTGTATCACCACCATCATTACCTGCAGATGTATAAACACCACCAGATCCAGATGCACCATAAGCAAAGATTTGAATCTCATCTACATTGACATCTAAACTATATGGATATGTTCCAGAAGAATCAAATGTAGTATCCACATAGTTGTATACTGGTGTTCCCTCAGTAACGACTTCTCTTCCACCAATTAAGCTGAGTGAATTAAATGTTTTATGTTGTGGATATGGTGTGTATGTTACAGTTACAAATGTACCTGAATTACCAGATGCGTAGTAATTACCATTGTCTTTTAATGTTCCTGGTCCTGAGTCTCCACCTTGCCAGTTATAAACATCATATGTTGCAAGTGTAGATAGTCCAGTCAATCTCTCTTTTGAAAGAGCATGAGAGTGTGTTAACTTGATATTACCAGATGGATTGAATGGAGAAATTCTACCTGTTCTAGTTCTATAACCAGTCAAAAATGGATCAATCTGCACTGATGATCCTGGAAATCCTTGAACTTGTGGTGCTTCAGAGTGATACAGTAGGTGAGAGTGCTGAGGAGGACCAGGCAAGTCTTCATCATTTAGTGTAACAGTAATAACCTGTGATCCAGTAATCCTACCATTTGTTGTTCCGACAACATCAGTATATCCAGTAGTTCTTACGTTACCAAGATTAAAAAATTCTTTCTGTGATTCTCTATCAAAATACCACTGTCCACCAGTGTTTCCAACAGTAGAATCTACGTTGGCAATAGTTGGAGTTCCAGGACCATAAACTGGTCCTACACCAACAATCTTTTTAGCAAGCAGATCAGGAACCTTAAATGTTCCCATGTTTGGATCTGGCCAAAATCTCATTACATTTGTAGGATTGATTGCTGCAATCTGTCCAAACTCGTCAACTCTTACATCTGCAGCAAATCCAGTGCCGCCACCAGTATTAGAGAGTGTAATAGTTGGAGCACTAGTATATCCAGATCCAGCAAATGTTAAATTGATAGCAGTAATCACACCACTCTCAACTACTACCAATCCAGTAGCTAAAACACCATTACTCAATTGAGGATTGGAGAATGTTACCGTAGTACCACTATCATATCCACTACCACCATTAGTAATGTCAACACCATTACTTGCAGTACCACCGAACTCATTACCAATTTGCTCATATAGCAATGGATAATCAATAATATTATACTCTGTTCCATCACAGTAAAGATATCCATAGTATTGATACTCTGGATTAGCTTCAGGTTGTGCATCACCAGTTAAATCTGTATATGCAGTTACTCCATTGATTGGTAATGAAGAGGGGATAAAATTACTATCATAAGAATTGGAGTTCTGCTTCGTTTTGAAGACGTTGACAACAGTACCAATAGTTACAGTGTCAGGACCCTTTTCCTGATAGTAATTTCTTCTATTGTTTCTATATGCAGGATTTACCATCTTACGTCTTAATTAGATATTCTAGAATAATAAAAGGAGCACTAGCAGAATCAATAGAAGCTGCTGTGCTAGGTGTTAGTGCCACAGTAGTATTTAACGCTTCAGGACTAAGTAAGAACGTATCAGTGACATATTTGAAAGTGTGATCTGCACGATCAACAACAATTTTATGATTGTGTTGTGTAGGATCTCCCTCTACTTCATTTTCATCAATCTCAGTAAACATGTTAGTTGCTTGAGGATATGACTCCTGCTCTGTGATGTTTGAGTTAATAGGAACTACATCAGACAAAGGAAGTCCCTGCCAATCATAAGGAACACCCTGTTTTCCTGCCTGATATGTTACTGGTGCATTGCCAGATGTATTCCATGTAGCACCAGAACCAGAATACTGACAACCACCAGTGACTAGAGAGAAATAGTTAGCGTATTCAGTTCCCTCAAATCCAAAGTAATCTTGACTCAAGTCATAACTAACCTGATCTCCTAGTAGACAATAACATCTTAAGTTTGCTAGACTACAACCACTATCACAGAAGTTATAGTAAACAGTGTACTGAGTACCAGCAATTAGGTTTTGTGATGTATTAGGTGTACCAGCTTTACCACCAGAAGCAATTGCCCAACATGCTGGTTGGTTACTTCCAGGTCCTTGACCACCATCAGTAGCATCTAACCAATCATCAATAGGAACAGTAGATGCTGTCTGGAAATAAGATCTACCGCCTGGTTGTTGGTTACCATCAAATGTCAGGGATGTATCTTCAATAAATCCACCACTAAATCCAATAAGAACGATACCTGACATATCATATCCATTTGGGTGTGGTCCTGGTGGTGGTTGATATCCTGGATCTTCTGGATTACTCTCCCAAACCGCACCTGTTTGTTCTCCACCACTACCTACAGTACCTGGGTCAGTGCTATCTGCACCACCGCCACCAATACTCCTAACAAGTTGAGTAAATGTTACAGTAAAATCGTCTCCTGTTGCATAGCTTCCATCCAAGAACTGAGCGGGAATAGGAAATGTATTAGGAACCCACTGTTGATATTGAGCATCATAACTAGATGTAGTTAATCCACTCTCCTGTCTAGATGGTAGGATAGGACTTGGTTCTGTAGTTCCATCTGGCCATGTAATGTATACACCCTCACCAGGGTTATTAACACGCTCACCACCATTGTTATCATTACCCATGATAGATGTGATGGAGATCAAAGTATACTGTGCGAATGGTACAGTAACAGTCCAAACTCTTGGGTTTTGAAGAGTGCTAAATGGTGATGTTCCACTTGTTCCAAATGCAACGTAACCAGATCCTACACCTGGGTTCACAAATCCACCAACCTCTCCGCTTCCCGAACCAAATCCAACAATTGCAGTTCCATTGAATGTGTTGGTAACATCACTACCACTAACATCATATGAAATGTCTGGTAGTTGAATAACACCACCAGTATTTGCAGATCTCGGTTGAATTCTTACCCTTGTAGTGGTAGAGAAATGCATGTGTGGATGAATACCTGCATTATCAACTGCTTCAGTATCGGTATACTTATTGTTACCCCAAGTCCATTCAGGTTTTCCCTTCAATGGAATAGTTTGAGAAGGTACAATAAAATTACCAGTATATGTTACCTCAGCAATTGATCCAACGTTAGAAGTTGCTGTAATACCAATACCAGATCTTTTAATAAAAGTTCCGTTCTGCGTTTCTTCCAGAACATTATTGAATACACCAGAGTCTGCTGGTGATGGTCTTGGATACTTAGATCCTAAGTCTGGAACGACAAACTCATCTTCACCAATAGTACCAATGGTATCACCATTCTGATCTACTTTTCTAAACTTTGCCTGCGCTCCTGTACCACAAATTGCTGCTAAATCTGGATAGTCATTAGCATTATATTTTGTTCCATCACAACGCAAATAACCTGCAGGCAGTTTAGCTACTGCATCAGGGTTGTTGGGATCGTTTGGAGATGCAACTTCAACTGGCCAGGTAATCACACTACCTGTTAAAGTACCGTATTTACTCCTCTCTTTTCCGTAATGTGCTGCCATTAGAAAGCTCTAATTATGAATACAAAGTTCTGCGAAGGACAAGCAATATTCGCTGATATATTTAGGGCACCTTCAATAGTCTGAGGTGCAACATCGCCTTTACTAATATTATTTACTGGGTGTGTAGTAGGTCCTTTTATTCCACCACCCATGATGAGTTCAAAACTACCATGGTTGTGTGATCCAAAGACATTACCTGCAGGATCTTGTGCAGCTGGTGTTGCATTCATAGTAGTTGGATATGTACCATGTCTAAAGTAAACATCAAGAGTTGCACTACCAGCACCAAAAACAGATCTATCAAGTTCTAAAACATATTCATATGATCCAACCTCGCCAGTTCTAGCGATTGATAGAATTTGTGTGCCAGGTCTGATATAAACAGATCCTGTAGTTGCACTGGATAATATCATATTAGGAACAACACCATCATAGTTTGGTCCAATATTTGTTCCTGCAGGAATTGTGATAGTATTAGCTCCGCCAGTAACAGTAAGGTTAATTAGGTAAGCATTTGCTCCTGCTTCTGGATCATCTCCGAGTCCAGTAGGTCCAATTGATCCACCAAATCCAAAATAGTTTCTTCTATTTGTAAATTCTTGTGGTCTTGGGAACATACCAGTCCATGCTTTTTGAGCATGAGTAGTTACAGGTGTACCACTAAAACTACCTGTATAAGCGTTGGGTGATTGATATGTTACTTGCTGAACATTTGATGGTGGAGTTTGACTGTAGTCATTATCACCATCACTAATAAACTCATTAAACTGAAAAGTTTCAATCAAAGTATTGTCATCAAAATATGTAATCAGACCAGCACCATTACACCATGTTGGTGCTTCACCAGGATTATTCAGACTAGCTTCATACCATCCAACAGTTCCACAACCACCACCAATACTCTTGTTTCCACTCACACTCATACTATCTGGAGAGAATAATTCTGGTTGTGGTCCACCTGCCAATGCTTTTTCATATGCACCAGGGTGTCTATGATATGGCATATGATTGATACCTAGTTTTCTAGGATACAAATATGTCGTAGCAGTAAATGCAGGATCACTTACAGTAATATTTCCTCCTGCTGGTCCATTAGTCATTTTACCAACAAAATTAATATCAATATCAACAGTAAATGCTAGATCTGTATCAGCACTAAGAAGAGTATTGATAGTTTTTGTTAGACCATCATCTACAACTAGGGATTCTCCCTCACCATCAACTAACTTAGTATAAGCATCTAATTGTCCCGCATTGTATGGTGCTTGAGTAAGCATGAATGGTTCTAAGTCCATCATAACTCTTCCTGTAATATCTGGAACTTTAATCGTTCCAAGATAGTGCGGAAAATCACCCGTGACTGTAGTTCCACCATAACTATTACCCAAGACAGATGACAACAGGGGGAATCTATCAGCTTGATAGACTCTCCCGTCGCATAGTACCCACCCTTGAGGTATGCCATCAATTAGCGTACTGGTGGATCCACTTCCCGCCCATGGCATGATGGTGCCAATTTTGGCGGTCTTCATCTTTTTGATTTGACCGTATGATTGTGCCATATGTTTAGAGTTCTACTAACCACCAACCACGGAGATTGGTTGGAATTTCTGATGCGTTTGGATCGTTTGGAGCATCAGTGTTACCAACAAACAACAGACCAAATGCTGCGTTTCTTGTTTGAACAACCAATTCTCCACCATCATAAGGAGCAACCAGTAGACTACTGCCCGATCCTGCGGCAAGTCTGGTTCCTTGTAGATCACCCTGAATAGCAGTTGCATTTCCGTTGATTGGAAGTGCTCTGATAACCAAGTTAGTGTTATAGCTTAAGTTGCCAGTTAGTTCTACAAATCTAATTATGTCACCAGTCACTGCATAATCTGGGAGGTAAACAACCATGTTACCACCAGTCGTTAGATTAACTAGATACTGGTTATTTGGTTGTAGTGGGTTACCAACCGTCTGACCCAATCCAGTAGGAGATTGCTGAACATATGTCCATCTTCTACCACCATTCTTGTTAAGGTACTGACTAATTCCGAATGCATCAATAGATCCATCCTGATACATGATGAAGTCTTTAGGACCAGCTAATCCACCAGCACCTGCAGAACCAATATTATCAATGTGTAATAGAGGAATAGATGCAGATTCTGTTTCTTGTAGTTTACCCTTAATGTAAAGAGATTCACCCATATCAACAGAACCAGTTGCTCTTTCTACCTTGAAGTTAA
>MDTC01229823.1_pt1 | contig 10025 bp, 8 predicted proteins | sample 811181 | NCBI WGS metagenome assembly MDTC01 (sample SAMN05326644, study PRJNA326480) | marine metagenome | isolation source: seawater | place: Pacific Ocean: North | collected 2011
GGCCTCCTCAATGTCTCTCTGATTGTCAGCGCTGTCCTCTTCGGAGTCGTGATGCTCTGGATTCATAACTTTTTTAACCGCGGCAAAACAGAGGCGATAGAATTAAAATCGCCGCCGAATTGAAATCCAACACAGCCCCTTAGATCGATCACACAGGAACAGAATATCCGTTGAACTCCGCTTGTCGAAAACGGAACACCCGATCGTTTACGCCAAGACAGCGAACCAGCTTCGCTTTGAAGTTCGTTTTATCAAATCGGAGTCAGGCCCTCCACGGGCTGTTCGATGGTCTGGTTGGCTTGAGCTGACTGGATTGCACACCCTCAATCCCGGTAGGACCAACGCGCCTATAAGCAACCCTTGAAAAAGCGAATTCCTTTCAGCTAAACCTAACATCTCAACCTTCCCTATGATCTTCTTCTTAACCCCCCTTGTCGCGGAGCGCTCAGTGTCAACCTGGGAGCTCACATGCGAACTACTGAAGCAGACGTTGGGCTCTCTAGAAAATCAATCAGCCCCCGATTTTCAATCCATTGTGTGCTGCCACGACATTCCTGATTTTGCAGCAAACTTAGATGAACGGTTTCAGTTCATCGAACATCCGTTTGCCCCACCGGAAGATGCAAGAACCATTTCAACAAAAGACAGTGGACTATGGGATATGATGTTAAAGCGGGACGTTGCCCTTTATCGAGCCAACCCTGATCCTGACGATTTTGTTATACTTCTTGATGCCGATGACCTAGTCCACAGGAGCGTCGTAGAAGAAATTGCCCCCCTCATTGAATTTGATGGCATATTAATGAACAACGGATATGAACTGTGCCACAAATGGAGGCGTCTACTCCGTAGAAACAATATGGTTGGCAGAAGCGGAACTTCATTCGCGTTAAGCGGACGCATAATTCGGCCTCCCATCTCGCTCGAAGAGCCAGACCTAACAAACACGCTGTATCACTCTGTATGGCATAGTAATGTCATCCAATATCTGGAGGATGGTTCTCACGCCCACAAATACTTAGATGGCGAGCGGGTCATTTACCGAACAAATACCACCCTCAATCATAGTGACTGCTATCGGAGGGGGGCTTTGATTAGGTCAGCTAAGCATCGGTTGAAATTCCTATTGGGACGACCTGTCTCAAAAAGAGATTTGGCGAACTTTGGAGAATTTTAGAGAAACTCGATCCATTCGGTTGCTCCCATTTCCATAACCCGCCAGCTAAGCGCCACAATCTCTCATGTGAGCGACACTTGAGGCAGGCAACAGTATCGCACTAAATGAATCCCCGAGTCATATTAGGATCGATGTTTGCACCCCCCTCAATCCCGGTAGGACCGACGCGCCGATAAACAACCCTTGAAAAAGCGAATTCCTTTCAGTCAATCCACCAACCTCTACGCAGAACATCCTGAGAAGGTTGAGAAGATGCGCGCGCTGCTGAAGCGCTACACCGGCGGCGAGCGCTGTGCCCCGTCCCGCTAACCAGATAACGGGAGTCGTAGATAGTCCTTCCAATCCCAGACCCTAGGGACACAAAAAAGCCCCTCCGAAGAGGATGGGGCTTTTCTCTCCCTTGAAGGAGAGAGCAGGATCTGTGAGGGAACACTACCGGAGGCGTCGAGTCAGCCCGTAGGTGGTATTGATCACTTTGGTGTGGATTTTCGGGTTCTTCTCCACATTGAAATGGTTGACGCGATATTGAGGGTCCTTGCCAACATTGATGTTCTCCAGCCGTCCCCGGAAACCGGGGCCTTCAAGGATCACGTTGTGAGAGGCAGCGCCGTCCTGTCCCGATACGTAGAAATTGGAAACTTTTGAAATGTTCGCGCCGACATAGTTCGTGTGAGAAGGATCAAACGCGGCCACATAGGAAACCTTGATTCCGTTCTGGCCCAGATAGGTGGCCATCTTAGCTGAGGCACCGGCGCCGAAAGAGTGCCCCATGATTACGATAGGATAAGAAACGCCTCCACGGACTTTCGAGCGTCTGATGATATCGTTGGCAATAGATTTCCATGCGGTGTGATTGGAAACTTTTACATTCAATCCCTTCGCCTTCATTTTGCTGCCAATGCCGTCCATTCCTGTGGAAAATACATTGGCTAGACCGCGCAGGAGGTAAACTTCACCTGTGCGGGTCACTCCGGGTTTAGTCGCAGATGCAGGGACTTCGACTTCAGTAGTAGAAGTGGTACAGCCCGCAAGAAGGGAGACAGCTGAGACGATCACTAGATCACGCAGTGCGTTCGTAGAGAAAAGGCGTGTCATTGTTGAGTGGAAAAGTGGTGAAGGGTTTCTCTTACCATGAAAGTGGTCATTCTCTCAAAGTTAGCAAGGGAACAATCTATCTCGGTCAGAAGCTAGAATAGTTAAGGCATCCTAATTAAATATATATCGGGTTCAATCGAATTCATGGTGAATTTTCAGCAGCAGCGGAGGGGCAGAAATCGGCTGGTCTTCTCCCGGTATTCACGATACTTGCTGCCGAAGATCTCTTCGAGCGCCTTTTCCTCGTAACGCGCCTTAAATCGCATGGCAATGGCGAGGGTGAGCAGAGAAACAAGAAGTGGAATGGCCGGGACGATGAGGAAATTGCCGAAAATAATCAGCCACTGTAGCGAATAAATCGGGTGACAGACAAGAGAGTAAGGCAACAACGCGAAGCTGCGGTGGTCGACTACTCCCGCATAGGGGGATGGGCGGAAGGGCTTCTGACCCTGGCGACGAATACTGGTGTTCGGCAAATGGTCGCGGTGCTTGAGCCTTATTTGGAATCTCACTTTCAGCCGGACGGATTGCCATCCGCTTAGCGATCTAAGCACGGTTGTTCTCGCAAAGATCGAAATACTTCTTTGCCACCGATAGCGCGACCAGTCGTTCCTGCTTCCGATCGAGAAACGGGGCAACATACTGGTGCGCATGATGGATGATTTCCAAGGCGGCATCGGTATGAGCGCTGTAGTAGTCGATCTTTTCTCCAAGGTCGGAGAAGTCGTCTTTCAGCAGGACGTAGTGATGATCGGGAATCAAGCGCCCTTCCATAAACCAGGTCTCATACTTTGGCTTGGGCATGAAGCAAAGGGAGTTGGATGACATGATCCACTTGGTATTGGTGGCCACGTCATTCCCTTCGACGCTAATGACGAATTTATTCCTCAGCTGCTGGGACAGACTGATGAATGGGCGGTAGGTCCGCTGCCCTATATTCTTCTTGTCGGTATCGCCGAGATCACATTGGGGATGATCAAAACAGTTTTCGATGAGGGCCATGCGATGGCGGCGCTTGAACACGGTGCCTCTCCAAATTGCTATATTCTCCTTCTTTTCGAAAGGGGTGGGATCGTTGATGAAGGTGTAGTGCCGGGCACTGTTGAGTTTCAGCAGGATCGAATTGCGGTTTTCGCCGTTGATCGGGCGACTCTTGAGAAAGGAGGGAGTGTCGGGGTTCTCGGTCGTGTCGCCGAGGACGCAGTTGAAGCAGTGCGTTCGGTCGAAGTATCGCAGAACACTTTTCAAATCCATCTGCATGGAGGTTTTGCCGGAGTAAGAGAAAGTTCCGACGGTCATGGGATCGTCGAGGTGAAATCGCTCGTCCAGCTTGTTGCAGTAGTTCACACGATCCTCGATAGCCGCCTGATCATACTCGGCTGCATTCCCAAGTATTCCTGATAAGGAGGCACGGTAAAGCGCCGAGGGTTTCAGCCGGCTGGCCACGTAGCGGCTGTTGGTCCGCAGAAATTTCGACTTATAGACGAGGTCGAGCCACTTCATGATTCAAGGGTCCATCGAATTGGAGCCACGGCCACTCGCGCGCAAAATAGATGACGCCCTGAGAGTGCTGGGCTGGATCGATGGCGATTCATTGGGATGTACTATTCCTTGGAACGATTGACGGACAATGTGATCTGCAGATGGCTGGTAAAGAGAATCGTAGGATCGAACTGATTTGCAAGGCCGAGAGCTTTGCTCCCTCCGTATGAATATCCGCGTAGCTCAGGTTCAGACCAGTTGGCCGTCTTTGGGAAGGTGAGGGGTCACGGTGAGCCTGGCACCCCATTCCATGCCTTCATCCAGAAACACCGATCCATCTGCACCCCCTCAATCCCGGTAGGACCGACGCGCCGATAAGCAACCCTTGAAAAAGCGAATTCCTTTCAGTTTTCTCGGGTGACGGTTTTCGACTGTCATTCGCAACTCCGGGTTCGTTATTTCCACGATCCTAATTAAGAACTCGTTCAGTGCGACAGGCCTCCTCAATGTCTCTCTGATTGTCAGCGCTGTCCTCTTCGGAGTCGTGATGCTCTGGATTCATAACTTTTTCAACCGCGGCAAAACAGAGGCGATAGAATCAAAATCGCCGCCGAATTGAAATTCAACACAGCTCCTTAGATCAATCACACAGGAACAGCGCCTCCAACGTTGCATTCTCACCGCCCTTCACGTCTGTAATCCGAAAGCCGATCTAGGAATGGTTTAATCGCTTCCTGGTCCACTGGATTTCGAGAACTACACTATTCGAACATGTTTACCCTTGCGAGCGTGTCGTCTGAGGCGCAGATAGGTTTTCCAGTTCGGTGCAAGTCGATATCCGAACGACTTTGGGTCACGTGCAATGGTTGAGACCCATTCGAATTGATTGATCTCACCGATGTAGGCGGCAAAGGCATCGGCTAGTTTGGTGTTTTCCAACGCGGTTGCGATCGCGCGACACGCTTCCAGCCGGGTCTGGTGCTCGGGGCCAAACTTCGAACAGAAGAAAATTCCGCCGCTGGCGATATCGTCGATCTCGTGAGCGACCTTCATGAGCATGATGTCACGCTGGCAATCAGGTATCTCCATCTGAGATAACGCTTCGGGGGACCCTTCCTCGAATTCGATAGTCGTGTAGTCAGCGACTAGCTGCTCGGTTTCTTCGCCAACGATTTCTCTTACCAGAGCGCGGTGGCTTAGGCTAGGTGAACCGGTTTTAGCATCAGGAAACACGCCTGAGTCGTAGGCGGCGTGAAGCATCGACGCCTTTACAAGAGCCGGTCGACCGTCGAATTCCGCCATTGCTGAGCCTGCTCCGACAGCATGGCAGATGGAAGGGCGCTCGTTCTTACGGTAGCGACCATTGAAGATCCGCATGCAAAGACGGTAGGTCTCTTGCACCTTTTGTAATTCCTCGGTCTCATAGCCCTTTTGGTGGAGTTGATTGAGAAGCGCAATATGAGTCTGTGCGGGCGTGAATAGTCGACTATGCATGGGTGCTAGAGTTTAAAACTTGCCGCCTCGTTCCTTACTTTCAGGCGCTGCTGCTTCCCTTTCCAGTAGAACATTAAAAGTTTAGGGAGCGTGAACCGGAAGTGTTCCAGTTCTTTATTGGCAGCGAGGCCTTCAAAGGCGAGTTTGATGCGTCCCTGGAGAAAATTAGCGAGCAAGTTTCGACCCACTAAATAGCCGGCGAGTTCAGGTTCGCGTTTACGCAGGCTTTGGTGTTTCGAAAAAAGATGATTTAGGGAGGATAGATATCCACCACGTTCACCAGAGATGGAGTCATTGGAACGATGCTTTACCCAGTCTATGGTCGGCGAAAGATATGCGCCACAATGGCAGGATAGGCGAAGGAGAAGGTCTCGATCTTGCATTCGCATGAGATCTTGGTCAAACCCTCCGATCCGCTTGAGGAGAGGTGACCTGATGGAGATGGCTGATCCTGCGATATAGACGGCGTGAGCGAATAGGAGGATTTCGAGCTGTTCCGGAGGCACGAAAGCTTCAGGGTTGCTGCCAGGGCTCGTCTTATCCGAGTCAGCTTCAGATCTCTTCCGAGTTTCAAAAGAACTGATCATCAGATTACAACTCGGCTGCCCTTCGAAGAATTCTGTGATCAGCTCGAGTCGATCCGGAAGAAATTCATCATCTGAGTCAAGAAAAGTAATAAGTTCACTATTCGCTCGTTTGATACCGAGATTCCTAGCCGAGTTAGCACCCTGCCTTTCATGAAGTTGGAGGAGGGAAATACGTGGATCATTCACTTGAGCAACAATGGCCGCGGTCTCATCGGTCGAGCTATCGTCGACGACGATGTATTCAAAGTCGTAGAAGTTCTGAGTGAGGACGCTATTGATAGCCCTCATAATTTTACTCGCTCGATTGTAGACTGGCGTGATGACTGTGATCTTCGGGCGAGTCATTATTAGCTATGCTGAATCCACTCTGGCACGCGTTCCTCGCTATCACTTGTCATACCAAAGGCTCGTAATAATTGAGTTGCTGAGGCAAATCCGTAAAATCCCCATCCGAGCAAGATCGAGGGGAAGATCTGCCACATTGGTAAGTTTACTTTGCGGTGCCCAGATATCACTTTGATCGGAATTTTGATCAGATGAGTGAAGTTGCGGCTTAAAGCGTGATAAATGCGGCGGCCTCGCGTTGGATACTTAAGTATCGCATATTTACGATCAGCGTCGCGCCCCGTAACAGCTGCACGCCACAGAAGAAAGCGCCACCCTCTAAGAGGAAGATGGTTCGCGTAGGCGGCCGGGCGCGAGATTGGGGCTTTTTGTGCCTGAAGTGTTTTAAAGAGCAAGGCGCAATCAACTTTAAACCCATCGTTTTCAGGAAAGAAATTCTTGAGGAACCATTCCCGCTGAAATGCGCAGTTATTGGCGCTGATGGGCCTTCTCGAGATACTCCTCTCACTGCTGCCCCTAATTGGGAATATCCAGATTAGGGCAAAGGTTCGAGAAACCCAATCATTGTGACTGAGGAAGGTGCATCCCAATGATGCGATGGTTTCGCTATTGTCTTTGAAGGGTGAGAGAAGATTTGCCAGCCACTGATCATCAAGAATAACGTCGGAATCGAGAAAAACGATAATCTCACCGTTGGCGGCTCTTACTCCAGTGTTTTTGAGTTGGTAATATCTCCCGTTTGGGTGGTTTATTGAACGGGGAAGGCCATAGTCAAAAATATCGGGCACGCGGCTTTTAACCTCCGCGAGAAACTCCTCAGCTTGTTCACCAGGTCCATTCGAAACGAAGATAATTTCAGGCCTTTCAGGGTGACCAAGACTTGTCGCTCTTATGATTTGGTCGCCAAGCTGGTTAATCAACTGCCCGAAATCGTCGGCACATTTTCGGTCTCAACGACAATCGAGTATGACGGCGCTAAGTCGGGCATACCCGATAAAACCACACACCGTTTGAACCGGCAAGGAGTATGAGAAGTGGCTTACTCCGCTTCGAAGCTGCGGTCCTTGCTTAGGGAAGGAATCTAATCAGATTTAAGGCAATCGCCATGAAAGAGTGGGCAGGGAAGGATTGCTTTCGCTCCGCTCCAGCTTTCTTCAGTCGCATTGCTCCTTGCGAATCAAACTGCGTTCTCACCCTTCCCCTATAAACCACTTCTCCCCAGCGCGGACAAAACGCGCTGAGGAGAAGTGGTGGGCAGGGAAGGATTCGAACCTTCGAAGGCATAGCCAGCAGATTTACAGTCTGCCCCGTTTGACCGCTTCGGTACCTACCCGTAATCGCGCCAATGGAACAAACCACCGGAGTTTGCGAGGCGCGTAACTTGCCGGGATGACAATGCTTTGCAAGGACTTTCTTCTTTCTGCCACCCCTCAAATTCGGGGCTTACGAGCAAAGTCACGTAAAATCTTCAGCGACAACAGAGTTCTGCTCGCGGGTGGAAAGCGCTTTTGCCTGAGCCACCACCAGATCAGCATCGACTTCAAACCGGTAGGCGTGACAGTTCGGGCAGATGTTAACCTTAGACGCGACAATCGAATCGCATCCAACACACACCTTGTAGAGTGCAGGGTTGCGGACGATTCGACGTGCTCGCTTGGCACGGTCGGCTAAAGCGGTTTTTTCCTTTGCCATGCTCGGAAAAAACTACGCCTGAGGCTTTTTTTTGCAAGAATGAAATTACAAACCTGCAATTTTATCATATTTTTTATAAGAGGAACCATCCCTTCCGAAATTGTAGGCCGACTTTTCTCAAAACAGCGTTTCATCCGTGCGAATGCGATGAAATGCCTATAACTTCCTCTCCCCTTGAAGAATCTGAGCGAAACTGAGGCACTGGACACGGTCATCCCGCGCCTGCTGAACAGCCGGCAGCTGGCCTCCACCCTGCAATCGGTCAGCCTAGCAACACCCGAAAACCCTGCGACGTTTGAGCACGTCTCGGAAGCCGGTCACCCCCTTTACATCGCCAGCACGATCTCACAGTGGCGACAGGCAGGTAACTTGGATTCTACGATCTGGGTCGTTTGTCCCCACGTGAAATCCCAAGAAATCGTCCAGACGGAACTCGGCGTCTGGGGAGTAGAAAGCCTCTTTCTGCCCGAATATGAGTGGGCTGGATTCAAGGAAAGCCTTCCCGATCCTGAATCAGCGGCTGAGCGGCTGGCGGTGCTTAAAGAAATCCACGAAACCATCAAATCAGGCGAGGCACCGGTAGTCATACTGACCCGCGACGCTCTCGATGAAGCGGCGCCTCCTCCAGGGTCTTTGTCCAAGCAAGCCAGATCAATCCGAGTGGGCAGTAAACTCGACTTTAGAAAACTTGCCGAATCACTTGAAGAGGCCAGCTATGAACAGGAAGCCCAAGTTTATCAGCGTGGTCACTTCAGTCTTAGGGGAGGTATTGTAGACATTTTTTCCTGGCAAGCCCTCCATCCAGTCCGCATCGAGTTGTTTGATGAAGAAGTCGAATCCATCCGCGAATTCGACGTCGACGAACAGACCTCGATTCGCAAGGTAGATTCATGCGAAATCCTTCTCAGCGAGGCCAACCTTGAGCACACCGGTCGGATTAGTGACTACATCGGTTCGGAGGACTTGTTGATTACCTCCGAGTGCGATTCCGAACTCGCCCACGTGAAGATTTCGAGTGGAACTCTCGGCAACAACGAAGCCGCAGAAAATTTTGATGGCGCCTGCTACGATAACCCCCTCGGGGAATTTGGAGCTGGCGATTTTATTTTGCAGGAGGCTCGTCGCGATGAGTTTAATTCGCAGATTAAACAATGGCGTAAGAAGGAATGGACAATACTGATGGTCTTTTTCTCTGAAGGAGAAAAAGAACGTTTCAATGAACTTATCTTTGAGAACGCGTGGAATGACGAATTTCTCAAGCCGGTCATCGGAAGTCTTAGTCGCGGATTCACGATTCCGGATGCCAAGATAGCTGTCCTAAGCGATGCCGAAATTTTTGGTCGCTACCAAAACCAGCGCGGGCGACGCCGCTACCGACTCGCTAAAGAAAGACAAGTCAGCCAGCAAGTAAGCAGCCTACGGGAATTTAACTACGGTGATCTTGTCGTCCATATTGACTACGGCATTGGCAAGTTCCGCGGCATCAAAGACAAGGAAACCGCGGATGGTAGCGAGGAAGTCCTTGAAATCGAATACGATGATCAAGCGAGGCTCTACGTCCCCCTAGATCAGGCACACCTCGTTTCCCGTTACATTGGAACCGGAAAGAAAGCCCCTAAACTCTCCAAACTTGGTGACAAACGTTGGTCCCGCCTGCGTCGCGACGCAGAGAATTCCATTATGGATTACGCAGCCAGGCTCCTGTCTATTCAGGCGGAGCGTGAAGCGCATTCGGGGTTCTCACACCCTCCCGACAACAAGTGGCAATGGGAGTTTGAGAACGCTTTCATTTACAAAGAAACACCAGACCAACTTCGCGCTATCGAAGATGCCAAAGCCGACATGGAACGTATCAAGCCCATGGATCGTCTCATCTGTGGCGACGTTGGCTTCGGAAAAACTGAGGTGGCCATTCGAGCCGCATTCAAGGCTGTCATGTCAGGCAAGCAGGTCGCTATCCTTGTGCCCACCACCGTATTAGCAGAACAACATTATCGCAATTTTCGGGAACGCATGTCGGACTTTCCGGTCCGTATTGAAACGTTGAGTCGCTATCGCACTACTGCTCAGCAACGGCAGACACTTTCTAACCTCAACAGTGGTGGCGTTGATATTGTGGTGGGTACTCATCGCATCATTTCTAAAGATGTTCA
>MDTC01055761.1_pt1 | contig 10024 bp, 12 predicted proteins | sample 811181 | NCBI WGS metagenome assembly MDTC01 (sample SAMN05326644, study PRJNA326480) | marine metagenome | isolation source: seawater | place: Pacific Ocean: North | collected 2011
CGTGCTGGCTGCATTATTGGCCGTTATTGGTTATTCCTTGAATGATACGATTGTTGTTTCTGATCGCATCCGCGAAAACTTTAGAATTTTTAGAAAGTCTACCTCTGTTGATATTATTAATCGCTCATTGAATCAAACTTTAGGTAGAACAATAATGACTTCTGCTACTACTTTATTGGTGCTTTTCTCTTTGTTTATCTTTGGCGGAGAGATTATTCATGGTTTTGCTACCGGCCTTATCATTGGTGTCGTAGTGGGAACCTATTCTTCTGTCTTTGTTGCAGCCAATATTTTATTAAGCATGGAGATTAGCCAAGAGGATTTAGCGGTTCCTGTTGTCGAAGGATCTGACCAATCTGATATGATGCCTTAACTAAGGTTCTTTTTTTCCTCTTTGTGCTGAGGTCATGACAATGAGTCCTACTGAAGAAAATGCTTGTTTGTCAATTTCCGTTAGCCCGAGCAGTAGCTTGCAGACCCTCTCGCAAAAAGAAATCTCTTACCTCTATGATGCCAGCCAAAGCGATCTTTATGATGTTTTTAGGCAATGTGCATTAGCCGTTTTGAATAGTGGTACTGATATTGACGATGTTAATGATTTAGTCTCTCAGTATCGTGACTTTGAAATTAACGTCATTCAACAAGAGCGAGGTGTTAAGCTTGAGTTGATCAATGCGCCTAGCCAGGCTTTTGTTGACGGCGAAATGATAAGGGGGATAAAAGAGCATTTGTTTTCGGTGTTGCGGGATATTATTTTTATCCATGCTGTGCTTTATAAGTCTACTGCTATGGACAGTGATTCCACCGAAAAAAACACCGATACGGTATTTAACATTCTTCGTAATGCAGGGGTTTTAATCCCACAACGAGAGCCTTCACTGATCGTTTGCTGGGGGGGGCATTCTATTTCACGTGAAGAATATGATTATACAAAAATTGTAGGGTATCAATTAGGTTTGCGTGGCTTAGATATTTGCACGGGTTGTGGGCCTGGCGCAATGAAGGGGCCAATGAAAGGCGCTGCGATTGCTCATGGTAAGCAGCGCAATACCGCAGGCCGATATGTGGGTTTATCTGAGCCAGGTATTATTGCAGCTGAATCCCCTAACGCTTTAGTTAATGAGCTTGTCGTTTTACCCGATATAGAAAAACGCTTGGAGGCCTTTGTCCGGTGCGGCCACGGTATTATTGTCTTTCCAGGTGGTGTTGGCACGGCCGAAGAGATTTTTTATCTGCTTGCCTTACTTTTACACCCTAGCAATGCAGATCAAACGATTCCGTTAGTCTTTACTGCACCACAATCATCTGCACACTACTTTGAAAAGATCGATCAGTTTATTGCCCTGTCTTTGGGTGAAAGTGCCCGATCGTTGTATAAGATTATTATTGATAATCCAGTGACGGTTGCTCAGTCTATGAGCTCAGTGATGTCTCAGGTCAAAGCGCAACGAAAACAGTCTAAAGATGCTTACTTTTTTAATTGGTCATTAACAGTTCCGCTAGCTTTGCAGCAACCTTTTACGCCCAGCCATGAAAATATGGCTGGATTAAACTTACATGGTGATCAATCGCCCTTTAATTTAGCTGTCAATTTGCGTGCTATGTTTTCAGCTCTAGTTGCAGGCAACGTCAAAGCCGAGGGCCTTGCAGCAATCGAACGCTATGGCCCTTACCAAATAAGAGGTGATGCTACCTTAATGCAAGCACTTGATGACTTACTTAGAGATTTTGTTACCACAGGAAGAATGAAAATAAGTAGCCAGCACTACCGACCCTGTTATGAAATCGTGAGTTAAAAACTTTAGTCATCTATCCAGACCCAGCGAAGCGGTTCACCGAAGTCATCGTAGATTAATTTACGTTTAGGCCTGCTTTTTTTGACCGGAGTATGTGGTTTTTCTTGTCGTCGTTTTTCTAGCGTATCGACGATCTCTGGTAAGAACGTCCATTCAGTTTTCTTCGAGTCCATTTGCCAACTATCGGCTTTAAGCGGTTCAGTTGCACCGTCACGGCTGCTGACGCCGCGAGGAATTTGAGCGATATTTTTGCCTTTATCTAAGAATTTATCCAGCTGGGCATCCAGCTCTTCCCTTAGATCCGCTTTTGATGGTATCTTTTTTACCATAATTTATGGGCTATTTGCTTGAATGCTATATTGGTGAATTTTTTACTCATCCTCGAGTATAGTTGAAAAAATTATAGCTTGGTAAAAAAACACTAGCGATTTGCTTCATTAATTCTTAACTGGCTGATAAAAAACCTTTTTTTTAAGAATGGGGGATGAAACACGGCCGTAATGACAATGCCTAGCAATGAAATTATTCAGAACTAAGCTGCATTTTTTTTATCAGTGAGTCAACCGTTTGAGGCCCTACTAACTTAAAGGCAAGTTTGCCCTCAGGGTTAAATAAGTAAGTTGTCGGTAGTGACATCGGTCGCGCTAGTCGCAGCTCATCGGCTGGGTCGTCTGCTAATTGTTTGAATTTAATTCCCATTTTATTGCCTAAGCGTTGAAGCTGCTCGCCTTTGACGCCGTCAAAATTAACGGCAAGTACGGTTAATTTTTCACTGTAGCTGTCATCGAGCTCATTAAGTTCAGGAATTTCTTTAATACACGGCGCACACCATTCAGCCCAGTAATTGATAACTAACCACTGTCCCTTGTAGGCTGACATAGAAAAATTCTCTAAACTCTTTTCTTGCTGACAAGCGGCTAACAAAATAGCGCAAAGAATCAAGAAGAGTCGCGACATAAAAGGGCTATTTACTGTCATGATCGTAGTGCCTAAAACATACTTTGGTAGGGAAATAATTAATTTTGTAAGTGAATCATAGCTTAATTATTGTATACTTTTAGATTAATATAAATAGCTAAATGTGCTCAATAGCCTAGGAAATAACACGTTGCCAAAATATCGCCTTTATCATAACCCAAGATGCTCGAAATCTCGACAGACGCTCGAATTGCTCAGGCAGCATGACATTGAGCCTGAAATCATTCTGTATCTTGACAGTCCACTCGGTATTTCTGAACTCAGCGACCTATTAGCTAAGTTAAAGTTTCAGGCGAGTGATCTGCTTCGTAAGGGTGAAAGTATTTATAAAGAAAGGGTCAAACCTTATGATTTATCGGACGAAGATCTATTGGCGTTAATGGTTGAGTATCCAAAGTTAATCGAGCGTCCTATTGTTGTATGCGGAAAAAGTGCGGTTTTGGGTCGTCCACCCGAAAATGTCCTGAAGATAATTAACCCGGTTAACGGTCAATCATGAATGATAGCTATGTTTTAATTCTATATTACAGTCGAAATGGCGCGACGGCTAACATGGCTGAGGTGATTGCCGAGGGAGTGAATTCAGTCAATGGTCAAAGAGCCTTAGTAAGAACTGTACCACCGATCAGTGATTCGTTGGAAGGCTCAACCATGCCTGACATACCAGATCACGGCCCTCTTTACTGCAGTGAAAAGGAATTACGCAACTGTAGCGGGCTCATATTAGGTAGTCCGACCCGTTTCGGCAATATGGCTGCACCGTTGAAGTATTTTATCGATCAGACCAGTAATTTATGGCTTAGCGGCAGTTTAATTGATAAGCCAGCCGCGGTATTCACGTCGACGGGTAGCATGCATGGCGGTAATGAAATGACGCTTCTGAGTATGTTAATCCCTTTGTTACACCATGGTATGGTGGCTGTTGGCCTTCCTTATAATCTTGCTGCATTACACGATACGGTAGCAGGAGGAACGCCTTACGGCGCCTCTCATGTGATGCTCAATGATGAGCCGTCTATAATTTCAGATGAGGCCGAACTGTGTAAAGCTCTGGGTGTAAGGGTCGCTCGTTTAGCCGCAAAAATTGAGGAAGATTAAGAATATGTCGATTAAGCCCAGTTATTCTTTCTATCATTTTCTTTCAGTATTGAGCTACTTCACCTTGTTATTCGTTATGCTCTACGGCTGTATAACTTTTGGTCCGGATCAATTAGCCCCTATGTTGGTTCTTTGGCTGTTGGTTAGTTCTGGTTTGTTATTAATAATTAAAGGGCTTTGCCAAGGCAAAAAACGCAGTTATATTTGGTATTGCTATATTTTGTTAATGTACTTTACGTTTAATGTGGTTTTTTTATTTGCTGGCGGTACGCCAGAACAGTCATCAGCCATGCTGCATGAAGTGATCGCCATGGTCGCTATTGTGACGGGTTTTGTTGCGGCAATAATGGCATCAAGGCTTGCGCCAGCTTAAGCCTATGGCTTCTTTGACTTGGGTGCTGAATGTTGCCACTGCTCAAATCCACCATCAACAGAATAAACTTGTTCAAATCCTTGTTCGATAAAATAATAGCCTGCTTGCTGGCTTGAATGACCATGATAGCAATAGATAAGTAGCGGCTGACTAGGTTCTGCCGAGACAATAAACTGACTGAGCGAGCTGTTATCGATATGTATGGCATCAGCAATGTGGCCAGCTAGATAGCTTTCTTCATCCCTAATATCAATTAATTGACTACCATCTTGCAAATAGATTTCTGACGCTGTGTCACAATCAATACGTTTTAGTTCAGTCATGGTTGATGCCTCTAGCAAGTGTGTTTTGTCAGTTATACTTTATCACGAGCAATTTCTAGTTGCTCGTTGAGGTCTAACCATTCACTCTCAAGTTGTGAGACCGTCAATTTTAGCTTACCCTGTTGTTGAATAGCCGCGGCTAATTGTTGTTTATTATTATCATCGTAAATTGATGGCAATGCCAATTCATTTTCGATGGAGTTGAGGGTTTCTTCATGCTGAGATAGCAGTGCTTCAACTTGCTGGCAGCGCTGGGTCAAGGGTTTCAATTTTGCCCGCAACTCTGCAGCTTCTCGCTTCCTGTTTTTTTTATCTATTAAAGTTTCGCTATTATTAATAGCTTCACTTGATCCAGTTTCGCCTGCTTGCACGCTAGAGCCATGATTGCTATTAACGCTGTCTTGCACTCTGCTATTTAATAACCATTTGGCATACTGCTCAAGGTCACCGTCGTAGTCGCTAAGCTGACCGTTAGCAACTAACCAGAGTTCATCAGTCACTGTTTCTAATAGGTGCCTGTCATGCGAGATTACCAGTAATGAGCCTTCATAACTTTGTAATGCCACATTCAAAGCATGTCGCATTTCAAGGTCAAGATGGTTTGTGGGTTCGTCAAGCAACAACAAGTTTGGTTTTTTTAAAACCAACGTGGCCAAAACAAGTCTCGCTTTTTCCCCGCCAGACATCGGTTCTATTGGGGAAAGTGCCTGATTGCCAATAAAACCAAAGCCACCTAAAAAACGACGTAAGTCGGCCTCACTTTGTGTTGAATAGGCTCTGCTTAGGTGGCTTAAGGGGCTATCGTCTGGCCTAAGTTGATCAAGTTGATACTGTGCAAAATAGCCGATATTGATTTCGTCAGAACAAACAATGTTGCCTTGTTGCGCAGCGAGTTCACCTGCGATAGCTTTTATTAACGTAGACTTGCCCGCACCATTAGCACCAAGCAGGCCAATTCGTGCCCCTAGTTCAATGCTGATGCTAACCTTACTTAATATCGCTGTACCTTGATAGCCAAGCTGCAATTTATCGGTTTTAACTAGCTGTCTTGGATTTTTGCTTGGCGCTTGAAAATCAAAAGAAAAGGGTGAGTCTATATGCGCTGGAGCGATGGTGGTTAATTTCGCTAAGGCCTTAACACGACTTTGCGCTTGCTTCGCTTTGGTTGCCTTAGCACCAAAACGATCAACAAATTTTTGCATATGCGCAATATTTTTTTGCTGTTTGATAAAAGCTGCGGCTTGGTTAGCTAGCCGCTCCGCTCGTTGCCTTTCAAATTCAGAGTAATTGCCGCTGTAATGCCTAATCGTTTGCTGTTCGATATGGGCGATATGGGTACAGATACTGTCTAGAAAATCACGGTCATGAGAAATCACCATTAGGCAGCCTTTATAGCGTTTTAACCATGATTCAAGCCAAATAATCGCATCGAGATCAAGGTGGTTAGTTGGCTCATCTAGCAATAAAATATCGGATTGAATCATTAGCGCTCTGGCTAGATTGAGACGCATTCTCCAACCACCTGAGAATGTATTCACATCTGTTCGTTGCTGGTCGTTAGTGAATCCAAGACCGGCTAATAGTTGCCCAGCACGCGATTCAGCTGTGTAAGCATCGACATTTTCTAGTTGCTCGTAAGCGGCGGCTAATGCTTCGCTATTAGCATTTGTTTCTGCTTGTTGGAGAGCCTGCTTCGCAGCCATAAGGGCTTGATCGCCAGCCATGACAAAGTCTATAGCCGTGCCTTGATGCTGATCTACATGTTGAGCAACCGTGGCAACAAAAAAAGAAGAGGGTATGATGATATCACCATGATCAACATTGATGTCTTGGGTTAGCATTGACATGAGGCTGGATTTACCACAACCATTAGCGCCCGTAAGGCCTACGCGATGACCTGCATAGGCGGATAAGTTTGCATTTTTAAAGAGTAATTTATCGCCTCTTCGTAGGCTGACATCTGCAACAGTGATCATGATTATTTTTTTAAGTAAAGGAGGCTATTTATAATAATTTGAGTAAGGCGATATCTGTCAATGAATAGCTTATTGCAAATTTAATGAATACGCTAATGCGATTATCTGAGCAATGATAACATATAAATCATGGGGGATTTCATCGCCCAGTTCGAGCATTGACAGTAACTCAGTAAGTTCGGCATTCTCATACATTGGCACGCCTAATTGTCTTGCCAATTCAATAATTTGTTCTGCAATTATCCCTTCGCCTGAGGCGGTGACTAACGGCGCACCAACGCCTTCATATTTAAGTGCGACGGCTTTTTGGTAGGCGTCAATTGCCCCTTGGTTTTCATCAATTTTTTTATTCATGTTAGATACTGGTGTCTAGTAAGTTAGTGATTAACATATTATTTGAATGACCTTTCGGCATGCCAAGCACGACCTGTAATTTTTCCACCATCATGCCTTGTTGGGTGAGTATTTCATTTAAGTCATCTAAGGAGCTTGATACCTTGGTTTTTATATCGGTGTTAGGCGCCCAAAACACAGCGGCGCATTTTTTGCCTCTGAGGCTGATCATACTAATCAGTTGTCCCGCACTACCGCAATCGAAACTCAGTTTAGCGTTCCATATTCGTTGATCTTGTAGTTCATCCTTAGCGTTAGTGCCTTTATTCCATTGCAGCCTCAGTTCTAGCATTGAAATTTTTTGATCAATCCAAACGGGCAATTCAAATAGTAGGCTGCCAGTATTGTCACCTAATGATTGTTGCTGGCTTAAAGTCGTTAATTGCTGGCTTTGTACCCGTGAGACAAGGCTCAGTAGCAATCGTAGTAAAGGTAAGAATTCTTGACCTTTGTCAGAACTATTGAGGTTTGAGGTATCTGATCGGCTCATTAAGGCTGTGACAGTATTCCAAAGTTCGTCGAGGTTAATTGCTGAGTTTTGCCCATTTTTAACAAGTTTCTCTGTGCCGCCGTGACGCCTAAGCGCTGTGATTAAATTCAGCAGGCCAAGTTTATAGTCGGTTGTTTTGTCGTTTCTTTTTCCGTCTTGAACAAGAAGTCCCAATGAAAGTAACTGATCAACATTAATTTTTTCACCAGCAGATAATAATTGCTTAAGTTTAGATTCAAATAATGCGCCACTGTTTTTAATCGCCTGTGATAAACGAAAAGGGTCGGTAAGTTGACCTAGTGGATTGATGCTTTGCCTTAATTGAATGATGGCCGCAGACATTTCTTTATTTGCCTGTGGAAGCTTGCCGAGCATTGCATTAAGGCTTGATAGGTCGAGAGTGTCATTTTGTCTTGGTAAGTGGCTACGAAGCGCATTCACTATGATAGCTTGTTGCTGTGAATTAATCGATTTTGCTAAAGCGATAGGAGATTGTGATGTGGGTGGTGATTCGCCTTTATTGCCGGTTACTGTTTTGCCACTGAGCGCTGCCTGGGTCTGATTATAGCTCTCCAATGAGGCTTGCTTATCGAGTACTTTAAGTAATTTAATCTGCTGGTGGTTGACGATTAAAATATCCAGTTGCTGTCCTATTCTTGGTAATAAGGGTGATTCAACCGTGATTTTTTGGCGACCAATTTTTAGCACGACATCATAAATAACGGTTTTAGAATCATGATGAGTCGACTGATGGCTCTGCAGTGGTCCCGAGGCGGGTCTGTTTGCTCGTAGAGAGACATCGACAACTACCGCGCGTTGGATTTCACCGACATGGTTTGCGAGATAGCGCTGACTGGCTTCACTAGTGGGTTTAAACTGCAATCGGCCCATTTGCTCGTTGGTATTGGCAGCTTGTGATTCATTGATCATATAGGAACTCTTTGCTATCTAAGCCGGCCTAATATCAGTGTTTTCTTTACTATACCCTAGATTTTTTAATCAATAGGCTTAAAAATTGTATTTTAGTGAAATTGAATGCCAATTTTGAGCAGATTTGCCAATCAAATAGTTGTCTTGAGCCCTTGAATGGGGTGTTTATAGTTTATAATAAATTGATTAATTATTAGGGTTACACATAATTTTCAACTAACGGTAAGGCGCTTATTGTTGTCTAGTTCGATAGATCCAATCAATAATCAGCTAAGTGCAGTAACTGGCTTGGAATTGAACAATATAAGCTGCGAAAAGGCTTATCGTCAGCTTTTCTCTGGGGTCTCGGCATCCTTGAGTTCAGGGCAGGGGCTGCATGTGGCGGGTTCAAATGGTTCAGGAAAAACGACATTATTGAAAATTATAGCAGGTCTTTCTAGCGATTATCATGGCTCGATCAGTTGGCGTTGCGGTGACGATACACATCCGTTTATTGATAAATCTGACTTACTATATCTCGGTCATCTCACGGGTGTAAAGTCTTTGCTGTCGCCTTTAGAAAACCTTACTTGGTGGGCCTCACTTTGTTTGCCAGCATATCCGCTTGGCAGTGAGGAGATCAGTCACGCCTTACAGCAGATTGGACTCAGTTCAGAGCTTGATACCCCTTGCCATTTTTTGTCGGCAGGTCAGCAGCGGCGAGTAGCACTTGCACGCTTGTTACTAAGCCAGCAACGGGTTTGGATTCTCGATGAGCCTTTTACGGCACTGGACCACTCGGGTATCGGTCAGATTGAAGATTGCATCAAGCGACACCAGTCTGCTGGCGGTATAGTCATTATGACCAGTCATCAGGCGGTCAATAATAGTGAACTTTTTCACCTTGATCTGGCAGATTACCAACAAGGGCCTGTTTCATGTTAACGCCAGAGAAAGAGCAATTCTCTTCCTACCGTGTATTCACTGCGATTTTCATCCGTGACCTGACTGTCTATTTTCGATATCGCGGCAGCTGGATTAACCCACTGTTTTTTATTCTGGTGGTGATTACTTTATTTTCTTTAGGCTTTGGTGCTGATAGCCAGGCATTACGTGTTTATTCCCCGAGTATTATTTGGGTCACGGCCCTATTGGCAGTGCTACTATCGTTAGATAGTTTATTTAAAACTGATTTTGATGACGGCTCTTTAGAGCAGCTAATATTGTCTTCACAATCACTTTATCTTTCAGTGTTAGCGAAAATTCTAGCACACTGGTTCGTGACGGGCTTGCCCATCGTTTTGGCTACGCCGTTAATCAGTTTAATGCTGGGTGTCTCTTTTGAGGTTCTACCAGAAATGGCCTTAGGCTTGTTATTGGGTACGGGCATACTCAGTTTTATCGGCGCTATCGGGGCATCATTAACCGTTAGTTTAGCGTCGGGTGGTCTATTACTGTCGTTGCTCAGTATGCCCTTGTATGTGCCGGTCATGATTTTTGGAGCGCATTACCTTCAGGATGCCATAGCAGGCTGGCCACTGATGCCCAGTTTGTCGATGCTAATTGGTTTGCTTTTGGCAGCGCTTGTTTTATCGCCATTGGCAATTATGGCTGGGCTTAAATTGAGTGTGGAGGCCTAGCGATGTATGTTAATCACAATTCTACGCTATTCAACAGAGGGTTTAATC
>MDTC01264636.1_pt1 | contig 10024 bp, 6 predicted proteins | sample 811181 | NCBI WGS metagenome assembly MDTC01 (sample SAMN05326644, study PRJNA326480) | marine metagenome | isolation source: seawater | place: Pacific Ocean: North | collected 2011
TCGCGGCCAACTACGCGACATCCGGCGGCGGAAACGGCGGAGCCGAGTTCGTGCGAGACGTGCTGGCGGAGTACGTGAACTCCCGCCTGTAGACGTGCACGGCCGACACGAAAAACGGATGCCGCTCCCCTCCCCCGAGGAGCGCGGCATCCGTTTTCGGGCTACGCGGTCAGCTTCTGCCGCCGCTGATCACCCTGAAGAGGAAGGCGATGAGAGCGATGACGCCGACGATCAGGGCAACCCACAGCAGCCAGCTCAGGGCGCTGTTGAGGCCGCCGACGATTGCCAACACGACAGCAATGATGATGACAAGGAGCAGTGCGATGTTCATGGGGCACCTTTCGTTAGACGTCCGGGAGCATGCCCGACGCGTGTCGGGCGGACTCGCCACACCGTGACGATTTCACTGCCGCGGCCGCACCACAATGGGGTTGTTTCCCGGCGGCGAACCCGGTATGGACGCCCTGCGGAACGTGACACGACGCGGGGGAGCGTTAGCCTGGGCCGATGGCGACCAGACCGCGCTTCTCGGGGGTCCACCTCTGGCTGGTGTTCGCCGGGGGCACGATCGGAACTGCGGCGCGACTTGTCGTTCTGCTCGTCGAGGATCCGTCGATCCAGTGGCTCTCCATCCCTCTCATCAACATCGTCGGCTCGTTCCTGCTCGGGGTGGTCACCGGCATGGCAGAACGCCAGGCCGACCCCGCCCGCGCCACGAGGATGCGCACCTTCTGGGGCGTGGGCGTCATGGGAGGGTTCACGACGTACTCGAGCTTCGCCGTGCTTGCGGTGGACCCGGCATCGCTGCCGCTGGCGGTGGTCACCGTGCTCGCCGGGCTTGCGGCTGCCGCCGCGGGACTGTGGATAGCCCGCCCCCGGCCGACGTCAGCGCATGGACACTCAGCATGAGTCCGCTCCTACTCGCTCTGGGCGCGCTCGCCGGCGGCGTCGGCGCGGCGCTACGCTACAGCGCTGACGTCGCCATCCTGCGCTGGTGGGGCCCGCCGTGGGGTGTGTTCGTCGTCAACGTCGTCGGGTCGTTCGCTCTCGGCATCCTCACCGGCTCTGCCGCCCCCGCTGATCTGCAGTTCGTGATCGGCGGAGGTCTCCTCGGAGGCTTCACCACCTTCAGCGCCGTCTCGGTCACGACACTGCTGCTGGCCGAAGAGCGGCGGGGGCGGATGGCGATCGTCAATGTCGTCGGAACGTTCGTGCTCGCGCTCGCCGCCGCCGCGGGCGGGCTTGCGCTCGGCGGAGCGCTCGCTGCCGCGTCGAGCTGATCGGGACTTTTCGGGATATCCCCCGGAATCACCGTGCGAAGATGGGGACGATACACCCGCGTATCGTCGCGTCCCGACCGCACCGAGCACAGCAAAGGCCACCGTGTCGAAACTCGCCGTCCTGAGCCTGAAAAACCGCGCCCTCATCGCGCTGGTCACGATCGTCGCTGCCCTGTTCGGCAGCCTCGCGTTGACCAACCTGAAGCAGGAACTGATCCCGTCTATCGAGTTCCCGGCCCTCATCGTCGTCACGACCTACCCGGGAGCCTCCCCCGAAGTCGTCGCCAACGACGTGTCGACGCCGATCGAGACCGCCATCCAGGCCGTCCCCGGCCTCGAGTCGACGACCGCGACCAGCACGACCAACGCCTCGATCGTGCAGGCGTCTTTCACCTACGGCACCGACCTCGGCACCGCCGAGCAGAAGATCACGCAAGCGATCAACCGGATCTCCTCTCAGCTGCCCGAGAACGTCGAACCCAACGTGCTCTCGGCGAGCATCGACGACTTCCCCGTCATCCAGATCGCCGTCACCGGCTACGACGACCAGCAGACCATCCAGGCGACACTCGAGTCCGTCGCGATCCCCGAGCTCGAGGATGTCGACGGGGTCAACGCCGCGCAGATCGTCGGTGGCACCGGCCAGCGCATCACGATCACGCCTGACCCGGCAGAGCTCGCCGCGACCGGCTACACGCAACAGGCGATCCGCGACGCTCTCGACCAGAACGGCGTGCTCTTCCCGGGCGGTCAGATCACCGAGAACGAGCAGACCCTCACGGTGCAGACCGGCTCGAAGATCACCTCCGTCGACGCGGTAGCGGCGCTACCGCTCGTTCCCACGGATGCCGAGCAGTTCCAGGCCGGAACGGTCACGATCGCCGACGTCGCCACCGTCGAGCAGGGCCAGGACCCCGTCGCGACGATCTCTCGCGTGAACGGCGAGCCGGCGGTGACGATCGCGATCACGAAGCTCCCGGCAGCCAACACCGTCGATGTCTCGCACGGCGTGCTCGACATCCTGCCCGACCTCGAGCAGCAGCTTGACGGAGTCACCCTCACCGTTGTCTTCGACCAGGCGCCCTACATCGAGCAGTCGATCGAGACTCTCGCCGTTGAAGGTGGATTCGGCCTGCTGTTCGCGGTGCTCGTCATCCTGCTCTTCCTGCTCTCGGTGCGTGCGACGCTCGTGACCGCGATCTCGATCCCGACGAGCGTGCTCATCACGTTCATCGGGCTGCAGGCGTTCGGGTACTCGCTGAACATCCTGACCCTCGGGGCCATCACAATCTCGATCGGACGGGTCGTGGATGACTCGATCGTCGTGATCGAGAACATCAGGCGCCACTACGTGGGCAAGGCCGACAAGCTGACCTCGATCGTGCGCGCAGTCAGGGAGGTCGGGTCGGCGATCACGTCCTCGACCATCACGACTGTCGCCGTCTTCTTGCCCATCGCCTTCGTCGGCGACGTCACCGGAGAACTGTTCCGGCCGTTCGCGCTCACCGTCACGATCGCACTGCTCGCCTCGCTGCTGGTCGCGCTCACGATCGTGCCCGTGCTGGCCTACTGGTTCCTCAAGCCCGGCAAGCCGCTGCTCGATGAGGCCGGGCGCGAGATCGACCCCGAGAACCCGGCAGCTCCTCTCGATCGGCTCCAGCGCGGGTACACCCCGATCCTGCGCTGGACGCTGCGCCACTCCTGGGTGACCCTCGGCCTTGCCGTGCTCGTCCTCGTCGGTACCATCGCCGCCGCGCCCCTGATGAAGACGAACTTCCTCGGTGATTCCGGGCAGAACACGTTCACGATGACCCAAGACATCGGTCCGGCACCGAGCCTCGAGGCCGAGTCCGCGGCTGCTGAGCCCGTCGAGGAGGCTCTGCTGGGCATCGAGGGCATCGAGACCGTGCAGGTCTCCATCGGCTCCAGCGGCAATGCGCTGCGCGATGCCTTCACCGGCGGCGGCAGCGGAATCACCTACTCCATCACGACCGAGGAAGGCGTCGACCAGGTCGCCCTTCGTCAGGAAGTACAGGACACCGTCGAGGCGATTCCCGATGTCGGTGAGATCACCGTGGCGGGAGGCAATGGCGGCTTCGGCTCGACCGACATCGAGGTAGACGTCACGGCTCCCGACGCGTCAACGCTGCAAGAGGCGACGGATGCCGTGGTCGCAAGCCTCAGCGACCTCGACGACGTCAGCCAGGTCACGAGCAACCTGTCAGCATCCCTGCCCTTCATCTCGGTCCGGGTCGACAGCGACAAGGCAGCGTCGCTCGGCCTGTCGGAAGTCGCTGTGGGCGCGATCGTGTCGAGCACCATGCAACCGCAGAACATCGGCAGCGTTGAGGTCGACGACACCTCGCTGACGGTTTACCTCGCCGCGAACGACCCGCCGACCACGATCGACGAACTGCGCAACCTGCAGGTGTTCACCGCCCAGGGGCCTGTGCCACTGTCGGATGTCGCAGTTGTCGAAGAGGCCCAGGGGCCGACCTCGATCACCACCGAAGGTGGCACGCGCACCGCGACAGTCACGGTCACGCCGGCTACCGACAACCTCTCGCAGGCGACGGCATCCGTCACGGAAGCGATTGACGCGGCTGACCTGCCCTCGGCCGCGCGCGCTAGCCTCGGCGGTGTCGCAACCGACCAGGCTGACGCTTTCAGCCAGCTGGGGCTCGCGCTGCTGGCGGCCATCCTGATCGTGTACGTCGTCATGGTCGCGACCTTCAAATCGCTGCGCCAGCCGCTGCTGCTCCTCATCTCGGTGCCGTTCGCGGCGACCGGAGCGATCCTCCTGCAGATCGTCACCGGCATCCCGCTGGGTGTCGCCTCGCTCATCGGTGTGCTGATGCTCATCGGCATCGTCGTCACGAACGCCATCGTTCTCGTCGATCTCGTCAACCAGTACCGCGAGAAGGGCCTGAGTGCCCACGATGCGACGATCGCCGGTGGTACGCGGCGTCTTCGCCCAATCCTGATGACCGCGCTGGCCACGATCCTCGCGCTCACTCCCATGGGACTCGGGATCACCGGCACGGGCGGATTCATTTCGCAGCCGCTCGCGATCGTCGTCATCGGCGGACTCATCTCGTCCACCGTCCTGACGCTGCTCGTCCTGCCGACGCTCTACAACCTCGTCGAGGGCGCGAAGGAGCGGCGGCAGGCAAAGCGCGCGGCGAGGTCGGGGCAAACGGATGCCGAGGGCGCACTCGCGCTCGCGGGGGTAGCGGGCGCTGCGGGCGGTGCTGGCGCGGGTGGTGCCGAGGACGTGCCGCTGACGCGCCGTGAGCTGCGCGAACGTGAAGCCTTGCGGACCGGCCAGATCCCGATCCAGGCGCCGGCGGAGCCCGACGAGGTGAGCGAGGCCGCGACCGACACACCTGAGACAGATGGCGCACCGGCCTCGGCTGACTCGGATGCCGCGGAGGAGGCCGTCGACGGCGCTGAGCCCGCGTCCGGCGATGCTGACCGCTCAACTATCGACGTCGGCGAGGACGACGTGGATACTGTCGCTCCCGACGCCGGTGAGCCGGAAGCCGTCGAGCCCGAAGCCTCCGAGCCGGAGGCCGCCGACGCGGAGTCTGGCGAGCACGGGACTGACGACAACGTTGCAGCCGATGGGCACACCGCAGAGCCCGAGGCTGCCGCCGACGGTGATGATGCGGCGTCCGCGGATGCCGAGCCAGCGTCGCCGGAGTCAGCCGACAGTTCCGAGCAGACCGACCTCGCCGCCGAGAACACGGACGACGACGAGAACGGTCGTCAGCCCGAGTAGGAGACTCCCCAGCTCACGGTCCAGGTCTCGCCCGGCGCCAGCCAGCGCAGACCTCGACCGGAGTTGAGGGCGTCCGGCACCGCGCTCATCGGTTCGATAGCGACAGCCAACTCGCGGTTCGGGTAGCGGTCGGTCGTGTACACCTGCACGTAGTCGAGCTCCGGGCCCTGCCAGATCGTGACGGTCCGGCCATCCGGCGCGCTGAGACGGTGGCGCATCATCCCGTCGGCGTCACGAGCGATGTCGGTGTAGCAGGTGTTGAGCGAGACATCCCCGAGGCGGGCACCGCTGCGCAGGTCGGATGCCGCATCCACCGGCACCTCGTCGATCGGGATCAGCGCGTCATCGAGCACGAGCATCTTCGCGCCCGGCGAGGTGAGCACCAGGTCGGCTGTCGGTACGTCGCCGAGCGTGAAGTACGGGTGGGTGCCGAGGGCTGCCGGTGCGGCATCCGTGCCGACGTTCTCGATGATGTGGGTGACCTCGATGCCGTCGGCAGTGAGCGCGTACGCGACTGTCGTGTCGAGCTGGAACGGGTAGCCGCTCTGGGGAAAGACTGTGGCCGCGAGCGTGAGCCGGTCGCCGGACTGCTCGGCCACCGTGTACGGCATGAAGCGCAGCAGCCCGTGCGATGCGCCCCCGACCGACGGGTCGGTGATCCACAGCTGGTAGGTGGTGCCGTTGTGGCTCCACTTGCCATCGCGGACGCGGTTCGGCCACGGCACGAGCACGGTTCCGGATGCCGCGGGCGCCGGCATCCCCTGCGGGTACGGTGCGATGAGGTCCACGCCATCGACGGTGAGCCCGCGGATCGTCGCACCCACCTGGGTGAGGTGCGCGGTCACGCGACCGTCGGCACTCGAGAGGTGGAACTGCTCCCCGGTGGGGTCGTGGCGGATGTCGGGCATGGGTCCTCCTCGGCGGGCGTCGTGCCCATGCTAGAGGCCGTGGGTGATGCATCCGACCTTGCCTGCCGTGGTTGCCGCGGCGCGGGGGTTTCCCAGGGTGAGCCTGTACGCTGGATAGGTCGGCTCTGGACATTGCCATGTATGGCGAGTGGGTTTGTGAGTCCTTGGGGCCGATGGTGAGCGCCGATCGGCGTGCATGACCATCACATGAATGGCCCCCGGCCAAGAGAGTCCGGGCCTGTCGAGCGCGTCTCGACTGCTGTTCTCGTGCGAGAGAACCCAGGAAGAACACACCCATGCCCAAGAGCAAGAAGCCGGCCGGCGGCCGCGCTGCCAAGAACTTCGAACCGCGCTACGGCGAGAAGACCGCATACCAGGACCGCAAGCGTCGCCCTGGCACGTCGTCGGCCGGAAAGCCCGGCAGCAAGAGCCCCAGCCACCGCGGCTACCGCCCCGAGACTGCAGAGTCGGACGCGGCGCCCAAGCGTCGCTGGACCGCGCAGGAGCGCGCAGGTCGCGATGAGGCCCGCGCCATCCGTACCCACGCCCGGGACGATCGTCCGCGCCGCGATGACCGCCCCGCACGCGATGAGCGCCAGCGCTCCGGTGGCTATGGCCGCAGTTCGCGCGATGACCGGCCGCGTCGGGACGACCGTCCGTCGTACGGTGACCGTCCGCGTCGGGATGACCGCCCCTCGTATGGGGATCGCCCGCGTCGGGATGACCGCCCGTCCTACGGTGACCGTCCGCGTCGGGATGACCGCCCCGCCTACGGCGACCGTCCGCAGCGTGAGGGTCAGGATCGTTACTCGGAGCGTCCGCGTCGGGATGACCGTGCGCAGCAGGACCGCTACTCCGATCGTCCGCGTCGGGACGATCGCCCCGCCTACGGTGAACGTCCGCGTCGGGATGACCGCGGTGGTTATGGCGACCGCGCGCGCCGCGACGACCGTCCGCAGCGCGAGAGCCAGGACCGCTACGGAGACCGTCCGCGTCGCGATGACCGACCCTCCTACGCAGACCGCCCCCGTCGTGACGACCGCGCCGGTTACGGGGATCGTCCACGTCGTGACGATCGTCCGCGTCGCGACGACCGTCCAACCCGCTCCGACTGGAACGCTCCGACGCGCACGGCTGCCCACGAAGAGCACGTGGATGTCGTCCACGAGCGTCTGCAGGCCGAGGCCGTTCAGGCTGACGCTGTCGAGGGCGTCGGTTTCGGTGACCTGGGGCTCGGCGAGAACATCGTCCGTGTGCTCGCCGAGCTGGGGGCGGCATCGCCGTTCCCGATCCAGGCTGCGACCATCGCTCCGATCCTCGAGGGACGCGACGTGCTAGCCCGCGGCCGCACCGGCTCGGGCAAGACCATCGCCTTTGGCGCCCCGCTCGTGGAGAGCATTCTGCGTTCGCAGGCAGGAAGCCGTCGTGAGTTCGGTCGCTCTCCCAAGGCTCTGGTTCTCGCTCCCACGCGTGAGCTCGCGCTGCAGATCGACCGGACGATCCAGCCGATCGCCCGCAGCGTCGGCCTGTTCACGACGCAGATCTACGGTGGCGTGCCGCAGGCGCGCCAGGTCGGTGCCCTCAAGAAGGGCGTCGACATCATCGTCGGTACGCCGGGCCGCATCGAAGACCTCGTCGAACAGGGCAAACTCGACCTCTCCGAGGTTCGGATCGCGGTCCTGGATGAAGCCGACCACATGTGCGAGCTGGGCTTCCTCGAGCCGGTGCAGCGTATCCTGCGCCTCACCGCGGACGGCAGTCAGAAGCTGTTGTTCTCGGCGACGCTCGACCGTGAAGTTGCCGCGCTCGTCGACGAGTTCCTCGTCGAGCCCGCCGTCTACGAGGTTGCTGGCGAGGACCAGGATTCGAGCACCATCGAGCACCGTGTTCTCGTGATCGACCACCGCGACAAGGCAGAGATCCTGACCTCGCTCGTCGACCGCGACGGCAAGACCCTCGTGTTCGCCCGCACGCGTGCGTACGCCGAGATGCTCGCGGAGCAGTTCGACGACGCTGGCATCCCGTCCCTCGCGCTGCACGGGGACCTGAACCAGGCCAAGCGCACGCGGAACCTCGAGAAGCTGACCTCGGGGCGGGTGCGGGTGCTCGTCGCCACGGATGTCGCCGCGCGCGGCATCCACGTCGATGACATCGACCTGGTCGTGCAGGCCGACGCTCCCGACGAGTACAAGACGTACCTGCACCGCTCGGGTCGCACAGGGCGGGCCGGTCGTGAGGGCCGCGTTGTGACGCTCATCACGCGTCAGCGTCGTCGCCGGATGACCGAGATGCTCGACCGCGCCGAGATCGACGCGCCGTTCGAGGACGCGCGCATCGGCGACGACCTGCTCGAGGAGATCGCGGGCCGTCAGCTCGCCGACGTCGACGCCTGACGCGCCGCACCACTCCCGGCACTCCCGCGCCTCTGGCACCCTGCGCTAGGTAGGAAATATCTCCGAGGTAGGACGAATCCCCACCGGATCGTCCTACCTCGGGTATTTGTCCTACGTCGAAGAGGAGTCGTCAGCGGCGTCAGAACAGCATGGCGGCGGCGTCAGCCCGCCTGCCGCGCGAGGTCGTGACGACGGATGCCGCCGCGCGGCGCGCAGCCAGACCGGGGACCGGCTCGCGTGGGGGAGCTTCTTCTTCGGCGTGGCCGGTCAGTCCGTGCACCCGCAGCAGCGGACGGACGCGCTTGGCCAGCCATTGCCGGTAGGCCTTCGGCGCGTAGGCGGAAGCGCCCGGATAGAGTCCGCGATACGAGCCGACCAACTCCGGATGCTCCCGCTCAAGCCATTGCCAGAACCACTGCTTCGCCCCCGGCCGCAGGTGCAGCGCGCCGAAGACCACCCGGTGTGCACCGGCTGCGCGGATGCGCCCCAGTGCGTCATCGAGCGTGGCGATCGAATCCGTGAGGTGGGGGAGGATCGGCATCAGGAACACAGTGACGCGGAATCCGGCATCCGTCGCTGCGCGGACGGTCTCGAGCCGCGCCGCGGCGCTCGGGGTCCCCGGCTCGAGGGCGCGCTGTAGCGCATCGTCGAACACGGCGATCGACATCGCGAGCGAGATGTCGACCTCACGGGAGGCTTCCGTCAGAAGCGGAAGATCGCGGCGCAGCAGCGTGCCCTTCGTGAGGATCGAGAACGGGGTACCGGCATCCGTCAGCGCCTGAATGATCCCGGGCATGAGTCGGTACCGTCCCTCGGCCCGCTGATAGGGGTCGGTGTTCGTGCCGAGCATGACTGGGTCGCCCGTCCACGAGGGTCGCGCGAGTTCCGTGCGCAGCACGTCGGCGACGTTGACCTTCACGACGATCTGCGAATCGAAGTCGCGCCCGGCGTCCAGCTCGAGATACTCGTGCGTGCCTCGGGCGAAACAGTTGTGACTGATGACGCCGTTCGCGATGAAATCACCGGTGCCGGTCGTGATGTCGACCATGTCGATGCTGTGCCCGAGGTCTTCGATTCCGACGACGCGGAGGTCACTCGATGTCTTCACCGCACCGTCGACGATCGAGAGCTTTCTCGTGATCGCGGGCCGTGAGATCTCGAAGAAACGCATTCGCGAAGCCAGCCCGCCCGTGACCCGGATAGCGCTCACCCCGTTCGGCCGCGGCCCCTCGGTGACGGCAGGGATATCAAAGCACGCAAGTGCCTCGCGGACCGTACCGAGCACGTCCTCGTTCTTGTTGCTGATTCTCAGCACACCCCGCGAACAGGAGCCTTCGGCGTCGAAGATCCCGCCCAGGTATCCGGCCAGCCATTCCTCGCTCGGGTCTGTAGGTCGCTGGATAAGGGCCTCAATTGCGGCCACCGCCTCTTTGCGTGCTGTATGGATAGCGAGCATGGCGCGCCGCTGCTCGGTTGCGGCTGTAAACGGCCTGACGTTGGTGGGGATTCCCTCGAGCGCCAGTAGCGCCTGGGTGCGTTCCAGAGCCTCCGTGTCCGCGAGAGCGAGCCGGAAGGCGTGAATCGTCCAGGTGCGCTGGGGATGCGGGTATGTCTTGTGCAGAATCATCCCGTCGCCCTGGATCATCCCCGCAAGGTAGCCCA
>MDTC01037306.1_pt1 | contig 10023 bp, 9 predicted proteins | sample 811181 | NCBI WGS metagenome assembly MDTC01 (sample SAMN05326644, study PRJNA326480) | marine metagenome | isolation source: seawater | place: Pacific Ocean: North | collected 2011
GCTAATGGACAAGTAATTATAAGTGGAAACAAAAAAAGTGTAGAGTCTTTTCAGATGACTTTAAAGGAGCATAAAATAAAATCAATTCCTCTTAAAGTAAGCGCACCTTTTCATTGTTCATTGATGAAACCAGCGGCAGATCAAATGAAAGATAAAATTAATAATACAGTCTTTAAAAAACCCTTAATAAAAATTGTAAACAACGTAACAGCAGAAACTGAGGGGGAAAGTAATAATATTAAGACCTTATTAATAAATCAGATTTTTTCTACTGTAAAATGGCGTGAAAGCTTAATTTATATGTCAAATGCTGGCATAAAAAATTTTGTAGAAATAGGACCAGGTAAAGCATTAATCGGTATGGTTAAAAGAACAATAAAAGATTCTAATTGCTTTTCAATTAATTCAATAACTGATATTAAAAAAATTCAAGATGAACTTAAAATCTAAAAAAGTCTTAATTACAGGAGCCACAGGTGGTATTGGATATAGCCTTGTAGAAAAGTTTTATAATTTTCAATCAGTAGTCATAGCAACCGGTACCAATGAAGAAAAGCTGACTAATTTAAAAAAAAAATTTCCAAATATTTTCATTGAGAAATTTAAATTAAATGAACATGATAAAATTGAAGAATTCGTTGAAAGAGTAGAAAAAAAAATAGACGGTTTGGATATTTTAGTAAATAATGCAGGTATAACTCTAGACAATCTATCAATAAGATTGACAGAGGAAAATTGGAAAAAGGTGCTAGATATCAATTTAACATCTAGTTTTTTGATGTGTAAACATGTCATTAAAAAAATGTTAAGGAAAAAATATGGTAAAATAATAAATATCACCTCAATAGTTGGTCATACAGGAAACTTAGGCCAAGCAAATTACGCAGCATCAAAAGCAGGTATAGTGGCATTCTCAAAAAGTCTAGCTATAGAGTATGCAAAAAAAAATATTAATATAAATTGTGTTTCTCCTGGCTTTATCAAAACTGAAATGACTGACAAAATAAGTGAAGATTTCAAGAAAATACTAATAAGTAAAATACCATCGGGCGATCTTGGAACGGGTGAAGATGTTTCAAATTGTGTAGCTTTTCTAGCCTCTGACGAGGCAAAATACATTAATGGAGAAACTATACATGTAAATGGTGGAATGTATATGGCTTGACAATTCTTATTAATAATCTATTAAGAAAATAAACTTATAAGAAAGGAATTCATGTCAGACGATGTTAAAGGAAAAATAAAAAAAATTGTTGCTGATCACCTAGGCATAGAGGAAGAAAAAGTAACAGATGAAGCAAGTTTTATAGACGATTTGGGCGCAGATAGCTTAGATACAGTTGAATTAGTTATGGCTTTCGAAGAAGAGTTTGGTTCAGAAATTTCTGATAGTGAAGCAGAAAAAATTCTAACTGTAGGCGATGCAATTAAATTTATTGAAAGTAAAGCAAGCTAAAATAGACAGAAGTTTTTAACATGACCAATGATAAAAGAAATATCATGGTCATTCTGTCCTCTCCTTCTGGAGTAGGTAAAACCACTCTAACAAAAAAAATACAGCAAAAATATCAAAGCTTTAAAATTTCAGTTTCACATACGACCAGATCACCGAGATCTAACGAAGTAGATGGAGTTGATTATCATTTTATTTCACAAAAAAAATTCGAAGAATTAATCAAAAAAAAGGAATTTTACGAGTATGCAAAAATTTTTGAAAATTATTATGGAACTTTAAAGAAAAATGTTGATAAGACTATTCTTAAAAATGATATTATATTTGATATTGACTGGCAAGGGACAAAACAATTATCGAAATTTAAAAATCTTGATATTATTAAAATTTATTTAATTGCTGATAATAAAAATGAGTTAAAAAAAAGACTTCTAAAAAGAAATCAAAATACAAAAGAAGAAATTGAAAAAAGATTTAATTCTTTCGATGAGGATGTCAAACATTGGAAAGATTATGATTATATATTAATTAATAAAAATTTGGATGTTTGTTTTCGTCAGATAGAAACTATAATTTTAGATAAAAAAAAAATATTATCTAATTCTTCTCAAATAGTTCAGTAATTTTATAATAAATTTCAGGTTTAATATTTGATGGCCTTAAATTTAATTTTAAATCAGGTATACATTGTATTTTTTTTTGATTAAGAATTTTTTTTATATTCTTGTTAATCATTTTTCTTTTATTTGAAAACAAGATATTTGTGATTTTTTCTAAGTTTGATATTTTTTTAATCTTAAAAAAAGTTTCTTTTTTTGGCTTTAAGTGAATTACCATAGAATTAACTTTTGGTTTTGGATAAAAACTATTTGGAGAAACTAAAATTTTTTTTACTAAATTTAATCTATAATTAGATAAAATTGATAACCTCCCGTAGTCCGAAGAGGGGTATTTAGCGATAATTTTTTCTGCCAATTCCTTCTGAAACATAAAAATTATATCATTAAGTTTAGGCGGCCACTGAAATCTTAAAATTTTTACTAATATTTGTGATGAAATATTATAAGGAAGATTACCAAAAATAATTGAATTTTTTCTAATTATTTTTTCTAAATTAAATTTAAGAATATCAGCATGAAATATTTTAACATTTTTATTATTTTCAAATTTTTTTTTAAGTTCACTAAATAATCTGTCATCTTTTTCTATTAACAATAAAGAATTTGGTTTCCTTTTTATTATTTCATTTGTAATCGCACCCTTACCTGGACCTATTTCAATAATATTCTTTGCTTTAATATCCATTAGATTTATAATTTTTTTAATTATATTTTGATCAATTAAAAAATTTTGTCCCAAAGATTTTTTCATTTATTATTTGATTATAAGTTGTTGAAGTAATCAAAACATCTTTGTAGGCTTTCAGCTGATGCTTTATTTTTTTTAATAAGATTAAAAGCAGTTCCGTGATCTGGAGACACTCTTATGTAATTCAAACCAAGAGTCATATTTATAGCATCGTACTTAAATAAAGCTTTAAAAGGTGAAAGTACTTGATCGTGATACATACCAACAATTACATCAAATTTTTTGTAATCGTTTATAAAAATTGTATCTGAGGAATAGGGTCCATTTAAATTAATTTTAAATTTTTTCAATTTTTTTATAGCTGGTATAATTATTTTTATTTCTTCTGAGTTTTTTCTATATTCAGAATTATGTGGATTTAAACCAAGAACAGCTATTTTTGGTTTTCTTTTTTTCTTCGAAACAAACCATTTATTTATTTTTTTAATTTTTTTAATAATCATTTCTGAGGTTATTTTTTTTGAAACATTTTTTATATCTTGATGAGTTGTTATTGGACAAACTGCTAATTTTTTATTAATAATTAGCATTACTTCTGAATTAAGATTAACATTAGATTTTCTGGCTAAATACTCGGTCACGCCAAATTCATTTTTATTTAATGCTCTTTTATTTATTGGGCAATTAATTAATCCAATAACATCATTACGCAATGCAAATTTGTGAGCATAATTTAGGGAGTTAATAATAAATTTTGAAGATTCTTTTTCGGAAACTTTGAAAGGATTGTTAAATTTAAGATCAACATCAATAATTTTTAATCCTCTTTTTTTGGTATTTTCGATTAGACTTTTCACTTTAAAAAGCTTTTCGTTATATTTAAGTAAATTGAATTGTTTTTTTATTAATTCATAATTTGTTATTAAGAAAATTCTTTCTTTAAATTTATTATTTATTTTTTTTAGACTTTTATAGATTATTTCAGAGTTAATACTGTTTGGCTCACCACTTATAAGGAGTATTTTATTTTTCATTTAAATTTTATGAATGAATTACTTCTTAATTTCGAAAGATGGTTATTAGAGTAAAGTCTAAAAAGTTCATTAGTTTTATTATTAATTATGTTTTTTTTTAAATCATTTATATTTTGGATATTACTTTTAAGAATTCTTTTGTCAGTTATTTTAAAAAACAAAATATTATTTAATTTTGCAATCGGTTTAGATATGTCATTAATTTTCATTTTACTAAACACATCATTCATTTGTTTTGATAAAGCTTTTGAGTTTACCCAACCCAAATTTCCACCATCTTTGGCAGTAGATGACATACTTAATTTTCTTGCTGTCTTTTCAAATCCTATTGTGTCTATTTCTTTCATAGTATTATTTATAACATTCTCTTTATTTTCTCCTGTAATTTCAATTTCTATTTCAGATAGTTTATATTGTATTGTATTTTCCCCTTTTTTTATTAATTCTTTCAATTCAGCATTTATAAGATTGTCATCAATTTTTACTTTATTATTGTATTTGGAGTATATTAATTCTTGCCATGCTATTTCTACTTCAACTTCTTCTACAAAAATCTCATAATCAATTGAGTTCCTCAAAAATTTTTTTTTTAAAGACACATCATCGTTAGAGGAAACGCTTTTTAGGTATGAATTAATTTTATCTAAGCTTGGTTTAATTTTATACTTTTCAACTTCAAATTTTTTTAATTTTACATTGATTAACGATGTCATAGCAGCATTTTTTGATTGATTAATAATTTCCTGATTTATAATTTGATTTGATAAAATTAATGTTGTGATAATTTTATTTTTTAATTCATAAGAAGTAATAGGATCATTATTTACCATAGCTATAATTTTATTCTCTTTCCCTTTTAAAAAACTAAAATTTAGTAGAAAAAAAGAAAAAAAAATTATTTTCAGAATGTTCTTAATTATCATTTATTAACAGTCTGTGATGTTAAATTACCAAATGGTATGAGTGTAATTTTAAACATTAGAGTGTCCTCCGGTTCAACTTCAGAGTCATTGTAAAATTCCCTTCTATAAACTAATCCAGCTTTAAGACAGTCATTAAAATATTCATAACTTAGGTCATAATATTCCGCTGAATTTGTGATTAAATTTCTTTTTCCCTTAATTGATAATTTTTCATTCACATCCTTTAAATAACTTACATTTGTTTCAAAATATTCTGTTTGACCATAATGCTCTGTTTCTTTTAAGTAATTTAAATTTATATCAACAGAATTAAAATTTAAAGTAGTATTGAAATCATTATAATTGAGATCTTTATAGTTTTGGTCAACAGCAAATTTATAATCAAAGTTAAATTTATCACTATAATTAAAAGATGCTGATCCCACAAAGTCAGATAATTTTTCATTCAAACTTGATTCATTGGACATTTTTTTATTCTCTTTTTGATTTATTATTTGACCACCCGAAAACAAAAATTTTTTTTCTTTAGCATCTATTTCATAATTAAAACCTAAAGTAGCACTTAGACCATTTTCAAAATTGTCATTTGAAGGTGTCCTATTTAATGTAAATATATTTAAATTGTTTATTCTTCCTCCATCGTCTTCTTGCTTCATGTTACCTGGTGCATATCTAAGTAAAATTTTAGGTGTAAAAAAGTGACGACTATCTTGGTCAAAATCTTTATAAAAATCAATTTCTGATAAAAAACCTAAAGCACCAAAAACTTCACTCGTTTGTTCTGTTTTTAACTTCTCTATATTTTTTGAATCATAATTTACATTCTTAATCTCACTAAAGATTTTAGATTTTAAACCATTTTTAAAAAAAAAATCTTTATAATTCCAGGAGAAGTCGTTAATTAATGTTTTTTCTGTTTTATTTGTATCGCTATTCCTAACTTTAAAATTTGATGTAAGGTCAATATAGCCTATAGAATCTCCATTTATAATGTTTTTGCTATAAGTTGCATTTGGTAAAATATATTCATATTTTTCAGAATTATCTTTTTTTAAGCTCTCAAAAACCGTAGCTTCAACTCCAAAAAAATCATTTTCACCGCTTGAACTAAACTTTAAATAATTTTCAAGTGTATTTTCTTCAGAATTTACGAGGTCTGTTTGTATTTTGTAAGTTTTAAGATACTTACGATTAGATATATTTTCTAAATTTAACTCAAACTCATTTGAACGATTATTCTTTTTAAAATTTTTTACAAATTTTAAAAAACCATGAGATCGTTTGCCAGTATCTTTTTTTGCATCGGATTTTTTAAGACCTTCTGTATAACCTAAATCTACTACTAAATTTGAATCTTTAAAAGCTTGTCTATACTCAGCTAAAACAAGAGGATGGTGCTCCATAAAGATTTTATTTGAAATTGTTAAATCTTTATCATCGTTGATTGCATAAAAGTAGGGAATGGTTGTAGAGGCTCCAAGGCTTTTTACACTTTTAAAACTTGGGGTTAAAAAACCAGATCTACGTTTAACAGTTGGGTCAGGATGAAAAAAGTAAGGTAGATACATTACTGGAACATTATAAATTTTTATTAGAACATTATCATAATAAATAGTTTTTTTTGCAACATCATGATTCATTTCTCTAGCAGTAAATTCCCATGGAGGGCACTTATCTCCATCTCTATAGTTACAAAAAGTAAAAGCACTTTTTTGAAAATTTGTTCCAGAATCATTAAACTGAACCGTATTCGCAAAAATTCTTGGCTTATTATCTTTATTAAATTTAAACTGTTCATCATTTAGATAAGCTTTTACATCAGTACCTATCATTTCATTATTTTTAGTGTCTATAATTAATTGAGAAAAAAGATATGTGTTATTTTTTTTATCATTTATCTCTATTTTACCAAAAGATTTAAAAATTTTTTTTGAGGAAATGTATTCAAAATTTTCCAAACCTATAGTGTTTCCATCTAAATCTTTAACCATCGTTGAATTATTTGAAAATATAGTTTTATTTTTATTATTTAATGATATGACCGAACCTTCTAATGAATAACCATTTGATGACTCAAATGTTGTTTTTCCATCTGTTTTAAAAATTTTAAGAATTTCATTGTAAGTGGCTTGATTTGTTTTTAAAATATTATTATCTACATCATTTAAAGTAATATTTTTTTTTAAATAAATAATATTATTTTTTTTATCATATTCTGCATAATCACTTTTTATTATGTTACCTATTTCATCCTTAATAATTACATCATCTTTAAAAATTGTGGATTGTGTTTTTTTATCTATTGAAATGTTTATAGCTTTAATAGATAAGTTTTCAGCCATAACATTCTTCGTGAATATACTTAAAATTATGAATATTATAAAATTATTTTTCATTAATTTGAAGAATGCCTATAAAACTGAAAATACCTATAGATAAAATTGGAATCCAAACAGATAAAGATAATGAAATTCTATTTGTTTGACCTAAAGCATTTGAAAGATCTTTAAAGTAAAAAACAAATACACAAACCATTATGCCCACAACTATAAATTTTATATTTTTTGATTCTTTCAACCTGTGCATCGTTAAAATGCAAGCTAACGCAGTCATAATTAACAAAAAAAATGGTAAGGTTAACATTTTATTTAAACTTTGGTTTAAAAACTCTTTATTATAGCCATTTTCTTGTAGTTTTTTATACTTAGTAATTAAATCTATAAAAGATATTGTATGAGTATTTTTAAATAAACTTGAAATTTTTTCATATGTGTAGATTGAGTTTATCTCAAAAGTTTCAAATTTTTTTAGTATTAATTCCGTATCAAATTTGATGGTGGAAACATTTTTAAGGGTCCAGTTGTTGCTTTCAATATATGCAGTTTCTGAAAAAATTTTTTCTTTCAATTGAAAATCTTTATTGAATAAAAATATAGTTACATCTTCAAGATAGTTATTTTCTGCTTTTTTCGCAAAAATTATTCTTTCTTCATTAGTATTTAAAATTTCCTTTATCCAAAGACCGTTTTTATTAAAAGTTATTAAGTGATCAACGTCTTTAGAGTAATCAGATTTTGTTTTCTCGTAATATTTTGACATAGTTGACGATATAGGATTAAAGATCGATAAAATAATCCAACCAAGTAAAAATGAAAAAACTCCAAGAACTAAAAATATTTTAATATTCGAATACCCATACACCTTATAAGTTAAAAGTTCCCTCTTATCTCTCATATTTATTAAAAACCACATACTTGATACAAAAATGATAAACGGTAAAATATCAATGATTACACTAGGAACATAAATAGCTGTGAGAGTTACTGGTATAAAAAAACTCACATCAATTCCTTTAAAGAATTCTATCTCTTCAAATAAATTTAAAATCATTCCAAATAAATAGAACAAAAAAGTAACCTTTAAAATTACTTTAAGATAATTAAATATAATATAATTCAATAATATTTTATTCATTTATAAATTATTTCTTTTTTGAATTTTTGAATAAGCATTAAGTAGATTAATGGAAGAAGTAAAAAGGGAAAAAAAATGAATAAATAGTTTATAATATAATTAAGACCTGTATAGCGAATAAATAATTCTACAAGCAATAAAACAAAAAAAGAAATTAAAAAAATACTAATTTTGTTTGTCACAAGACTATTTCTCGTGTTAGCTAAAAGCAAACAACTTATCAAGGAAATAATTGGTATGTAAATCGGCAGAATTATTCTTCTATTTAAAGTTGGAATTACTTCTTTTTTTGAATTTTCATTACAAAAACTGTTTTTAATATACTTATTTGTAAAACAATTTAATAGTTGAATTGTTGAAGTCTCTTGTATTTTTGGTTTTTTTATAATGTCATTTTCGAGCGATCCCAAATTTAAATTCATTTGATCAAATTTTACAATTTTACTTTTCGTATTGCCAGACAAAGTAGTTATCATTTGTCCCTTAAGAAGCACTAACTGATCTTTTTCAGCTATTCCTTTTTGGGCAATTATATTTATAGATTCATTTTTTGTGTTATTGCTGTTTAAACTCTTAAAATTATTTGAATTATCAAATATGAAAACATTTTGAACTTCATTTTTTATTTTTTTACCCACTATTAATGTAACGCCTTTATAAGCATCAATGAATTGATTTTCTTTCAAAATTGGAAAAACTGAAATTTCATTTTTATTAGATAATAATTTTCTAGATTGATTCAGGGTATATGGCGTTATTAGAACAGAAAAGATTAAATAAAAAATTAAGATAATTGTAGATGATAACAATAGTAAATTTACCATATGTATTTTTTTTACTCCAGCAGACCATAAAATAGTAAATTCCTTTTCTTCTATTTGCCTTGTTATAAAAAATACAATTGCGACTAAAAATGATAATGGAATGAATTTTGTTAAAACACCTGTTAAGCCTAACAAAGAGTAACTTAAATAAGTAAAAATAGAATATCCACTTTCAACAATTAAATCTAAATAATTTACGGCTTTAACAGTCCAAGCTATGACCGAAAAACTGAATAATATGACAAAAAAGCTTTTTAGGATTTCTATTATATAGTTTTGATAAATTTTGTTCTGAAGCATTGTATTATGAAGTATATAATTAATGTATCTTTAGTTAAAACTCAACCTATGATAGTACACAAAGATGAACTTTCCATTGAAATTTTACATATTTGATCATATATAGCTCTCAACCCTGTTTTGTGGGGTCAAAAAATTTATGTCTATTAAAATTATTTATACTAATAAAACTGCAAGCAAATCATCTTCCAATCACGTGCTATTTGTCGATGAAAAATTCAATATCAGCAATTTAAAAAAATATTTATCCAATACGGAACTTTCTTACATAAATGATTTGTTGAAAACTAATGACTTAAAAAAAAATATGTTCCTTTTCGAGATTAATTCAAAAAAAAAAATAATGTTAATTGCCATTAAAAAAGATTTAAAGATTTTTGACGTAGAAAATTTAGGTGCAGAATTTTATGGACGGATAAACTATGGAAAGAATAAAGAGTATTTTATAAATTTAGATACTGTAATAAGTAAACATAAGAATTTTATTGGCCATTTTCTTCATGGATTAAAATTAAAATCTTATTCATTCAATAAATATAAAACAAAAAAAGAAACAAGACTTATTTCGATAAATGTATTGGGAAATAAAAATAAACCTTCAAATCAAAATCAATTAAAATTTAAGGCTTTAGAAGAAGGTACTTTTTATGCAAGAGATTTAGTTTCAGAACCAGGAAATATTCTTCATCCAGATGAATACGCAAAAA
>MDTC01059028.1_pt1 | contig 10021 bp, 9 predicted proteins | sample 811181 | NCBI WGS metagenome assembly MDTC01 (sample SAMN05326644, study PRJNA326480) | marine metagenome | isolation source: seawater | place: Pacific Ocean: North | collected 2011
CCTCCAGCCGGGCGACATACAGTGGCTTCACAACCACACCACCCTTCACGCTCGCTCGGCGTTCGCCGACCGAACGGATGGCGAGCCCAGACACTTGGTTCGCCTGTGGGTGACGCCGGACGAGCGCGTCGGTGCCATGCAATTACCCGATATTTTCGCCGAGCGTTTCGGCACCGTCGCTCCGGGTCCCTCTCGAGGCGGTATTCGCGTTGACGGCCAAGTCCTGTGCTGTCCCTTGGACGCGCGATAGGCGTAGTACGTACTAGGTAGAGGTAGTTGAGCAACTGTCTTCAGTTTACCGCCGTCTCCTTCGTCAGCGCGCGTCGTCGCGAGCGTCGCCCGCGCAGCCGAACGCGTCAACGAAGCGTTCGTCGCGCCTGCGTCTCCCTCTCGCGCACCCGCGCGCTCGAATCGCGTCCCCGCGCGTCGCGAATTACGAGATGAGCGCCGACGATTCCCGGGCGCTGAGAACCACGGCGTTGGCGCTCACCGCCGCCGGCACCGGTCTCGGCTTGATCGCGGCGACCGCATCGCTGTACAGTTCGTATTTCACCCACGGATCGAGGGCTCGGAAGAAGTTGTCGCACCGGACGTGGTACGACGCGGTTGACCAAGATGGGAGAATCGCCTCGCTCACCGAGGTGCGAAGAGACGCCGTCGAGGGAGGGATTCCATCGTCGTTGCGCGCCGAGGTGTGGCCGGCGCTGCTCGGGGTGAGAAATTGTAGGAAGACGAGCGTGGAGTACGAGCAAGGGAAGAGATTGCGGAGAGAGCGTTACGATGGGTTTCGACAGAGGTGTCGCGAGCTCGAGGAATGGTTGTCGAAACCTGTCAAAGGACTCGTGGACTTGCCGAGTGATCTCGCTTCGTTCACGGAGGCGGCGAGAATCATAGCCGCGGACGCGCCGCGGACGATATTAACGTATGGAACGTTCGCGCGCGATTGGGAGAGTGGCATCTTGAGCAGCGACGACTCGAGAATGGAGTGGCAGTCGGCGCAGCGACAGCGCTTGACGCGGGTGCTAGAGGCGTACGCTATTTTAGATCCAGTCATAGGTTACACTCAAGGAATGAACGATATCGCCGCTCTGTTTTTGCGCGACATCAGCAATGAATCGGAGGCATTTTGGTGCTTTGCGAAATTTCTGGGTGGTTCTTACCGATGCCACTTTCTCATCAATCCGCACGAAAGCGCGCGATCCGCTGTAAAAGATCAGGAGGGCGTGAGCGATCGTTTGAGAGCGCTAAGTGAAATAATCCGGATCGTGGACGCACCCTTACACAAGCACTTGAAGTTTTTGAACTCTCAGGAGTGTATGTTCGCCTTCCGGCCTGTGGTTGTGTTGATGTCTCGCGAGCTCATCGAATCTGAGGTCGGCTTATTTTGGGACATGTTGATCGCCGCTGGTGACTACGAAACGACGTTAAAATTAGAGAATGAGCTCGAGGGCGGTGGTGCGAGGCTTTTACTGCACGCGGTCGCCGCGTCGCTCGTCAACATGCGGTCGCAAGTGATGGCGTGTAAGAAATCTGACGATTTGATGCAACTGGTTGCGAGAAAGCTCCCAGCGAAAAGGTTCACGGCGCAGGAGCTCGTGCACAAGGCTAGAGATTTGATGAAAATAACGAAAGGCTTAGGAGAAGCGCTTGAAGTAGTTTCAAGGGCGGATGTAGTTCTAGGAGAGTTGTAACGACTATTTCTACGATATGACGCCATCTATACGCTCGACGGCTTCCACCAACAAAGCCAAACGCGGTGGCAACTCCAACACGCACACCCCGTCGCAGTAATCTCCGTTTGGCCCCAGTCCAGTCAATAATCTGTGCAGAGACAAGTCCGCGACGGTGAGTTTTGCTCCGCACACGAACGGCCCTTCGACTGAAGAACTCGCTACAAAATTTTCAATTTGCTTCACGCGCGGCGGAAGCATCACCGTATTCACCAAATGAACCATGCGTCCAACCTCTTCCTCCTCCAGATGCGTCTCCTCGCGCAATTCTCCCTCCGTCCTTGGAAACACGTTGCTATACCACACCGGCGCGAGAATCTGATTGACGTCCCGAACGACGTCCAAAATCATGTCCACCCACAAGCGCGCGTCCGTCTCCTCGTCGCTCGGATAAAGTCCCGTAATCCGTCCCACGCACCTCAGAATCGCGCCGGATTGCGAGTACACTCGTCCGTCGAGCTCGAGCGTGGGAACTTGCCCGAAGGGGAGCGTCTCCCGTAACCGCCGAACGTCTTCGTACGACACGCGAACGTCGTCGAATTCGACGCCTCCGATTCGAAAACACGCGCGAATCGGTTCGGCAATGCCTCGCATGTCCAGATATGTCAGCTTCGGACGCGTCATGTCGTCGTCGTCGTCGTCGCGCGGCGTTTTGATGGCTCTGGGCAAGGTAACTACTCTCTTACAATGAATAGATGAATAAAATTCGCATGAGCGGCGACTAAACGATGGTAATAATGAACAAACAAATAAAACACTTTTACTCCGACGGCTGCGACTCTTTGCCGCGATAATTGATGGCTGAGTCTCCGACCGCGTAATCTCCGCGCAAATCGGTTGGCGAAAATTGTCTGTCAACGGGAGGCACCGACAAATCCACGCACATGACGTCGCCGAGATCGAATTTATAGTCTAAGTGGTGTCTTCCGAGCTCGGTACCGTTCAGAGCGGCGGCGAACAGAGAGAGTGTGTCCTGATGAGACACGATGACGACGTCTTCGCCGTAATATGTCGCCTCGAGTCGAGTGAACGCCTCCTGCGCGCGTCGATAGAGATCGACGCACGATTCGACGCTCGCGCTCGGCTGAAGGCTCGACGGGACGGGCGGTGGCGTCGAACGTGGATCCTCTAAATCGTTCGCCCACACCTCCTCCCACGCCGATTGCGGACCGAAATCGAGTGCACCCATCTTTCTCGGATCCAAAAGTCCGCTAAACTCCGTGCGCATCTGCGAAAATAACAACCCCAACTCCTCTCGCAACACGAGCGCGCTCTGGAACGACCGCTGAAAATTAGACGTGTACAACCACGCCGGCGCCCCGTCGTACTCCTCCAAAATAATCCGCGCCGCCTCGCGCATCTGCTCGCGGCCTCTTCCCGTCAACCCAAACGTCGCGTCGTACTTGAACGACGGATTACTCAACACCTGTTTCCTCACGTCCAACACCGATTCGCCGTGTCGCACGAGGAAATACCTATTATGTAATCGAGACGGAAGCTCGATGAACGCCACCGCCCGTTTCGGTCGCGTCAGCCCCCCCGCCGCGCTCCCGATCGCCGTCGCCATCGCCGCGCGTCGACTCATCGACCCACTCCCCGCGCCTCCCGCGCCCTCCGACCCGCGCACCGCGCCTTCTGACGACGTCCCAGGAACGGACCCATCCACCCCACCCCGCTCGTCCTCACGAAGCCCCCCCCCGCGCGCCTCGATCGAGGAACGAGTCCCACGACGCGCCGCGAACGCGCCCTCGATTCGATTCGCCCTCGCGCGCGTCGCCCTCGCGCGCGTCGCCCGCGACCTCGACGACGTCGTCGACCGCACCGCCACCACGTTCGACGACTTCACCATCCTCCCGTCGCGACTTTCGTCGTCGCGCACTCGCGCGAGGAGGCGCACCAATCGAAGACATCGTGTTCCCGTGTCCCACGCACGCACGCGTGTGGGCAAACAGTGCGCACGACGCGTGCGGACCTCGCGAGCCCCCCCGCCCGCGACGGGTCACGACCGGCGACATCACCCGAACCGTTACCCGCGCGCGGTCGAGTCCCCACCACGACGGGTCACGATCGGTGACATCACGCAGGCGGACGCGTGGTGGTACAATCGGTGGGTCGTGACTCGTGAAAAGCCCACCACGCCCACGCGCGGCGACGCGTCGTCGAGACGCAGACGGCGGCGCGATGGGACGACGAGACGCGGACGACGGCGCGATGGGACGACGAGACGCGGACTACGGCGACGAGGATTTGGAGGATGACGTGACGACGACGGAGGAGGAGGAAGACGAGGAGCGCTCGGACGAGGACGCGCGCGCGGTCGCGGAGGAGGAGGAGGATGACGACGAACTCGAGGATGACGAACTCGAGGCGGAGATGGCGGCGCTCGAGGCGATTAAGCGCGAGCGTGGACGCGCGAAGGGCCAAGCTAAGAACGCGAAGACGTTCGTGAATAACGCGAAAGGGTTAGAGGCGTGCTTGGAGGGTGCGTGCGCGACGTGAGAGACGCGATGGGGGTGAAGGAAGAGAGATTTGATGAGGGCGGACGCGCGACGCGCGGAGAGACGCGAGGGACGGATCGACGGATTCGCGGGAGGGACTGACGAGTGATGCGTCGCGCGTAGATTTCCAATGGACGAATAAGGCGAAGTGGATCGATCACATGGCCCTCACCGGCGCGAACACGGATCGAGTGGTGGACGTGAACGATGACTTGACGCGAGAGACGTTTTTTTACGAACGCGCGTTGGAGAGCGCGAACGAGTGCGTGAAGAGGTTGAAAGATCTCGGAATACCCGCTCGACGTCCGGATGATTACTATGCGGAGATGGTGAAGAGCGATGAACACATGAAGCGCGTGCGTAGTGAGTTGTTGTTTGAGCAACAGCAGTTGGAGATTCGCGAGGAGCGCCGCAAGGCGCGCGAATCGAAAAAGTACGGCAAACAGGTGCAAGCCGAGAAAATCAAGCAACGGACGCTCGAAAAGAAGTCTCAAATCAAGAGTCTGGACAAGTGGAGAAAGCAGCGACAAAAGAGCGGATTCGCTGATGACGGGAACGCGCCGTTTGAAGGCGCCGGCGGCGACGGAAAGCGCAAGCGCACGGACAGAGACGCCAAGTACGGTTTCGGTGGACGCAAAAAGGTACGGCTTTTCCATCGAGCGAGGATGCGTTTCGACGCGCGAAAATTTATGCGATTTTTTCGCGCGCGTTTCTTATTTCGACACTCGATCGCAATAGGTGGAATCACGGGGTGCTGCCCGCATCCCGTGAACTCAACGCCACGGGGCGCTCAGTCATCACACGGCGTATATCCCTGCGTAAACACCTTACATAAGCTCGTCGGTCGTAGGCTCTCTCACGAGACGCCTCCCGAGGGGCGAGCCCATATTCCATTGCCTAGGCGGGCGCGGCGTCGTCGCAATTACGTCACGGGACAGACCATGGGCCCGTTATTCACAAAGATTACTTCTAGCGTTTTTTTTGTCTTCCTCGCGGGTCGCGTTCGGTACCCAAACTGACCGTTTGACCATTTTCCACTTTCGCAGACGGCCAAGCGCAACGATAAATTCAGCGCGAACGATATGTCTGGTTACAAAGCTTCGTCTTTTGACAAGGACATCCGCAGCGGAAAGACTGGTGGCTTGTACGTACGCGGCGGTCGAGGCGGCGGTCGAGGCGGCGGTCGAGGCGGCAAGGGCGGACGAGGCCGCAGATGAGTTCGACGAATGGTACAACAACACACTAGGTTCTAGACTATTTTGTTTTAGCACACCGATCATCGGAGAAATCGTTCATCGTTTTCGTCGTCGCCGAATCGACACGCGTCCCGCTTGCCCAGCAAAGAGTACCGATTATCCGCAACCGCGTCGTACACGAAATCGCCGATCGCTCGAGGCACGAGCGATCCGAGAGCGCTGAGCTGCGGAAACGGCGCTCGCATTCGACGCGCGATCCGAAGAATCGCCTCGCTCTTCACGTACGACTCCGAAGGCGCCGCGCCCTCCACGAAGACGATGGACGAAATATCGTCCGCGTCTCGCCCCGCGTTCACCAGCATCGCCCGACCGGTCTCGCTCTGCAGCGCCGCGAATCGCACGGACCCTCTCGACGGCTCGGCGTCGTATTCGAGCGCGAAATTCACCGCGCCGTTGCACAGATTGCACACACCGTCGTACAAGATGACCCCTCGGTCGTCATCTTTGAACCACTCCTCGCGCGACATCGCGCGCGTCGCGACGCTCGCGCACCCGGACGCGCGCGGACGCGCGCCTCCTCGCGCACGAAGGCTCGGTTCGCTCGTCGTCGACGCCGACGCGGAGACGGCGACCATGATGATGGCCCCGGGAGTCACAGAGTGACGCGATCGAATGCGCGCAGCCGTGGGTGCGTCGTCGTCTCGAAGCGTCGTCGCGCGGCGTCTCGTCGCGCGCTCGACCTCGACCTCGACCTCGTCCTCGTCGTCGCACGTCATGGCGACGCGCGCGCGCGCGGGCGAGGATGCGGATTCGACCGCCGTGACGAGGCGCGCGCGCGTCGCCGTCGTGGGCGCGGGCGCGGCGGGTTTGGCCTCCATACGCGCGCTGAGACTCGAATCACACGACGTCGTCGCGTACGAACTCGCGTCCGAGGTGGGCGGAACGTGGAGGTACGGCGAGGACGTGGAGGACGACGCGCTCGGGACGGCGGAGACGCGCTCGCGCGTGCACGGTTCGATGTACGAGTCCTTGCGCACGAATCTTCCGCGCGAGGTGATGGGATACCAAGAGTTTCCGTTCGATCCGAGACGACACTACGGCGACGAGCGGCGGTTCTGTGGACACGAGGAGGTGCAGGCGTACCTGAGGGAGTACGCGGAGACGTTCGACTTGTCGAAGGATGTTCGATTCGAAACGCGCGTCTCGTCCATCGAGAGACTGGTTCGCGAGGACGAGGAGGAAGAGGCTCGATGGTCGAGCAAATGGGTGGTGACGTCGACGAGTGAAACCGAGGGCGAGCGAAGGGAAACCTTCGACGCCGTCGTCGTCGCGAATGGGCATTACTCGGAGCCGAGAGTGCCAGAATTTCCGGGCGCGGAGCGGTGGACGGGAGAACAGATTCACAGTCACAATTACCGAAAGCCAGACGCGTTCGCGGGTAAAAAAGTGTTGCTCATAGGCGCCATGTCGAGCGGGGAAGACATCAGTCGGGAGATTTCCACGGTCGCGGACACGGTTTACCTCTCGGCGCGGTCGTGGCAAAATCCCGAATGGGCCAACTCCACCGAAGGCATCGGCGCGCGAGGGAATATTTTCCGTAAACCGAACGTGAAAGAGTTCAAGAGCGATGGTTCGGTGGTTTTCGAGAATGGGACGTCGGTGGAGTGCGACGTCTGCATGTATTGCACCGGTTACAAGTATCATTTCCCGTTCATCGCAAACGACGTCGTATCGGTCGACGATAACCACGTCGCGCCGCTGTACGAACACTGCATCTCCGCGAACGCGCCGTCGATGTCATTCATAGGATTACCGTGGAAGGTGGTCCCTTTCCCTATGTTTGAGTTACAGAGTCGATGGATCGCGCGCATGCTCGCGGGCATCGTTCCCATGCCGAGTAAAGCCGAGGCGCTCGAAGGAGCGGCGGTGTTGGAAGCGAAGCTCGAACCTCGCGGTCCGATATCTCGACGCCACGCGCACATGTTCGGTGACGCTCAGTTTGAGTATAACGACCGTATCGCGCGAATGGCCAATCTCGACTCGCACGGCTCTTGGAGATCTCGAATGTACAAGGCGACTGGATTGAACAAACGAGCGCACCCCGATCAGTATCGCGACGCCAAGATGCCAGACATCTCCGAGTTGGAAGAAGCGAGGCGCGAGTTTGAGACCGCGTAGTTACGTTGATCGTTGATTATTAGTCCACAATTTGTGTATTTTAAATATTCGTTGTTTTGAGCTATCCTAAGCGAATTCACGCAAGATGTTCCCCAAGCCGATTCGCGAACTTTGCATAAACGAAGAGAGAATACCTTCCCGCTCTTCATCTTCCACGGCGGCGGGTTCAATCTCACCCCAATCGATTTTACCCTTGCCTCGTTCAGCGTGCACTCCGCGCAGTGTCGGTAAGCTGACGGGCAGATATGTGAAGCGAGCCACCGGCGTCGCCGGAGAAGTGCTCGAAGCGTTTGTCGTCTTGATTGACGCGTCTTGATACAGATTGGATAATTGCACGAACCCTCCGAGGAGGACGGCGCACCTGCGGTATGAACGACGCTCATTTCCCCACAAATAGGGTTCATACGTCGCCCAATCGATCGGATCGAACGTGTTGGTGAGCTGCTTTTGCAACGCTTCGAGTCGAGACTGGTCCTCGAGAGCGAGAACATCCATGGTGAATTTGACATCCAAGAGCACCTGTAGGGTCCCTTTCTCCGAGTGCCTGCTGCGCGCGAGACCGTCCTCGTACACCTTGAGCACGCCGTCTGCGAGAGAGGAGGCGAGCATTTGAATGGCGGATCGCGGAAGGAGGTGGCCTCCGACGCGTTGCACCTCTTGCAACGCTCCGTGAAGAGACGAGAGCACGTACGAAGAGGGCGTCGCCGGAAGCTTGAGACTCAATCCTTCACCGCTCTTATCTCCGACCCGTTCCCAGTGAGGAGGAATCGCGTCGGAAACTAAAGAGACATCCGCACGCAACGACTCCTTGAACCCGCGAATGGTGTCGGCGGAGCACTTTTCGACCCACACTTTGTAACCCGCCTTCATCGCCTTGTCCAACTCAGACGTCACGTCTTCGATGTTCTTGTTCACGGGTTCTTTGGCTCGTTGCATTCCTCTCAACGTTCTCGCTGGCTTAATGATCAGTTCGGAAGAGTCGTTGTACTTTGGCCAAAGATTCGCCGGCTTCAATAAAACGTTCATCTCCTTGACGAGTTCCACGCACGCGCGCGCGAGATGTCCAATCATCAACGCCCCCGAAACCTCCGCGTGCTCACCAGTCTTGCTCAGGAGATATTTCGCAAAGTCAACCAAGCCCTTGTACGCACAGGAGTGAATGTGATCGGCGAGTTTGGATAAACGACCTTCAAGATCCGCCGTCCCGCCGAGTTGAATGCCTTGAAGCATCAAGGCGTCTCTTCTCACCGAGAGCATCGTCTTGTTCATGCTTCGCGCGACGTTCTGCGCGCATCTGATATCCTCCGGCACGTTCGCGACGTCATCTTTCTGAGCGCTCGAGCTCGTCCACATCGAAGATTCCTTGCGAGACTCGTTCGTGCCCTTCGACGACTCTGCCAGCGCCGAATCGACCATCGGTTTGATGTGGGAAAACGATAGAGCCTTTCGGAACAGATTGAACCCTTGCTGAAGCCAAGGTTGCTCAAACAAGGTCGACCACAAGTCCAATTTCCGCTTGAATAGTTTCACGCTCGCGTCGTTCCACTCTTTCTCGTCTTCCGAGAACGCGGCTTCGAGTGCGGTGAGTTCTTCGCAGTTTGACATCTTTCCAAAGACGACCACTCCGCGCTGCGCGATATCCTCGGCTAATCTATCCAACCACGCCAGACACGTGTCCCTGACAAAAATTTCGCTCAACATTTCTAATTTATCCTTTCTCTGCGCCGCCGCCGCTTGAAACTCATCCCATTCCGCTTGAGGTTCAAACACGCCGTGAAATACGTCATCCGCGCTCTTGTCGGAATCTCCAGACACGAGTAACGCCTCCGCACCGGCGAACACATCGAACGCCAGCGACAAGACGTGCTTGACATCCTTCATGAGCGCCGCGAGTCGTTTGATGAGAGCGTCCGGGTTCACCGATGAACTCGCGATGTCTCTCAGGCACGCGCGCACCCACGCCTGTCTCGTCTGCAACAGCATCGTGAGCGCTCGCTTGGAATCCAAATTCTCCACGGCGATGATCGCCTTCAGCGCGCTCGCCACGTCCGCAGCGCGAAGATTCGACCGTTCGAGTCCCTCTCTCGCCCGTTTGGACACGTGCGCCCTGAAACTCCCGAGCACGTTGGCTTGCTGTCGCACCACCGGAAACCGCGCAAACGTCGCCGCCGCGCTCTTTTTATCCCTCGTCATCGACGTTAAAATCTGCATCGACGCCGACAACCGCGTCGACGCGTCATCATACGCGCACTCCTCTAACAGACCCCAAATCTTCTCCGGCGTGTCCAACAAAAACTTGACTCGACTCCCTCTCTCCGCGTCGGCGCGTCTCGTCTCCTCCGCCTCGCCGCGTCTCTCCGTCCGCCCCTCCGCCGTCACCGCTTCCCACCCACCGCCCGCTCGCGCCTCCACCAACTCC
>MDTC01105253.1_pt1 | contig 10021 bp, 4 predicted proteins | sample 811181 | NCBI WGS metagenome assembly MDTC01 (sample SAMN05326644, study PRJNA326480) | marine metagenome | isolation source: seawater | place: Pacific Ocean: North | collected 2011
GATTACCGATTAGCATATAACAGTGTAAACCTTCCTAATGTTCGGATATTTAAAAAACAGATCAGCACATTAAAAAAATTACTTTTATTGGCAAGACCGAAAGAAGATCAAATAAAAGATTTTGATATTTTACTGAACCTAGGAGAATTATTTACCCTCGTTGCGTACGGGCAATTGATTATTGAAAAATTTCAATTGGATAATTTTGATGCAGATATCTTGGACCAAATTTTTGATTGTATGATCCGCGATTTTTCCCGCTATGCCTTGAATCTTTATTCAAAAACGAATATCACTGCACCACAGAAGTATTTCTGCAAACGGATGATCCGGAAACCGATTAAAAATACAGATCGATCAAAGCGTGTACTGCAAAATCATATCTATTCTTTGAAAGATCAATATGAAATGAATTCTTGATGGGGTTTTGGGGAAATGGCTGATTATTTCAGTAAAACCATCTTCCCGGTTTTGCTTAATCCGTCCCGCGTGCCTGCAAAAGCACTGTGTACATTCAATCTATAAAAATACATTCCAGAACCAACAGCAATTCCTTTTTCATCTTTTCCATCCCAGCTAACAGAATGTTGTCCAGGATCCTGGTTTGAATCTACAAGCTGTCTGATTTTTTGTCCAGAGAGATTGTAAACAGAAACATTAACAGTACCTTGTTGATTTAAATGATATTGGATCGTTGTACTTGGATTGAATGGGTTCGGATAATTTTGCATTAATGAGAACTTTGTAGGAGTAAGGTCTTCTACAATGCCCATGCTAGTTTCAGTACTAAAAAATTTTATCGCCAGGCCGTCAGCCAGTTCAGATGCTCCATCTGCAAAGTGGTCATTAAAAAGATATTCTACACCTTCATTTTTATCAGGTGATTCAATTCCTATTGTACAACCGTGATCATCAATATCATGGATTTCCTTGTACTGAAAAATGATTGCTCCATCACCAGATTCTGAGATGTCACCTCCATCTAATATAAGTTGAAATGTCTCCTTAACACAGTTTGGACAATTTTCATCTGTCTGACCATTTGCCACATTATTCCATTCCACAATAACGCTGTCTACACCATTTGTCCAGAAATATACATCAAAGGGTTCAATGCCCTGATTGTCATCCAAATCATCAAAAAAGGGTGCGATCATCCCATAAGATCCCAGGGGATTGGTAATCGAATTATTAAAGAAATAAGGCAGGGGAGCACATTCCGTTTCCCCACTTTCATCATTCAAACATGGGAGAAATGATACCCACCCATTAGAACAAACAGTCAACTTATTAAACGTTTCTCCATAGTACTTGAAATTAAAACCTAAATCAATATCTCTGATTACACTGTCATCCACCAAATTCAGGTTTTCTCCAATGTCGCTGATCTCTTGCCAGTTGTAATCTGAAATTATAAAGTTATAACCATATTCCGGTTCTGGATCGGGGATTAAATAATCATGTGCAATTAATTCTGTTCCGTCATCGCCTAAAAAAGTCAGGCTGATTTGTTTCTGAAAAAATTGAGTTTTGTTTAAATATAAATCAAGAGTACTTCCGTTAGGCACATCCTCGAAATCTATATCTAAATATCCATCCTGATTGGAAAGACCTTTTCCAATCAGGTCACCGTTATACAGCAAAGCGCCTACAACATCCATAAGAGGGTCTCCAGATTCGTCTCTGACAATGGTAGAAATGTGAGAAGATGACAGAGAAGGGTTTGTTCCTAAATCAGTAGTGAGTGCTCCCGGCTCCATAAGCCAAACGGGTAAACTTGGATCACCTAGAACACCATAAACATGATGATAGAATTCAGCAATGTTTGTACCATTGACTTCTAGATCATCAAATTCCTTTATAAGGGCATGTTTCCCGGCATGGAGAGCTGGTGCCAGTTCTGGTATTCTCTCTTCAAGGAGTTCATCCCACATGACTCCACACATGACATTATTAAAGCGGGTATCAGTATCCAGATCCGAAGGACCGATCATGGCTGCTGCACCCTTTGGATTGTTTAGGGAACCTCCTGTAGTTAGCACTTCACCAAAACATTTATCCAGACCGCTACCGCCAAAATCATTTCCAAAGTCGCCAGTATTACAGACGAAACTCATTACCACAGGCATCCGCCAGCCATTGTTCAATCCGGGGTCAACACTCTCTCTATGAAAATAAGGATAATGCCAACCATTGGCATCCCCCCAACCACGATAATTTATTACCCCAACTCCATCGTTCCATGCTATTGCTATTAAGTCATTATTCACCTGCTGATTGTGTAAATGAAAGAGAGCTGTATCTACAGTAGCAGCGCCGTGATAATATAATTCATCCATGAGCCATTTGGAGGTCCACACGGGGGTTACAGGCCAGGTACCAGAATCACTGTAGTTCCCGGCTACCAACAAAGCGTCATTCAGAAAGGATGGGTCTGATATATAATCCATCTTCACATATTGGATTGATCTCATTTTGATATTTTTTAAGTCATTTTCGCTACGGACTGCCCATCGACCGATAAAATATTCGGGTTCTAAGGAATTATTATCAAAGAAGGTGTAAGGATAATCGGTTACATCTAAGTCACCTTCATTGTAAGAAGGTATAGTAAAAGAAGGTATTGCAGCATATAAACCATTAATATCACCAACCAGTAAAACATATTCCAGCATAGGATCAATATTTTCGTAATAATATTGCAGGTACAAGCGTAAATAATTGGCAGTGCCTCCTACGCCTGCTAACGTTATGATCTCCACATCATATCCCTGTGTCTTTTTAAAATGAATAAAATCCCCCGTGTCCTCATCGAGTAATATTGGTTCCAGACTTTCATCAGCTAACACAATCAGGTAAGTTCCTCTATTATAGTCATAACCCATATCGGTATGATGAAAATAGCGCTGACTGAGAGGCAATGTTTCAGCAAAAAGATTATATGATAAAATCAAAGGGAAAAATAACTGCAAAGATAACTTCAAACTAATCTCCATTTATTTAATAATTATTAACTTGCGGTTCAAATAGACACCATCTGCTCTTAGTTGATAGAAATAAATCCCGCTTGGGATATTACTTGCATCTAGAATAACAGAATAGTTCCCCGGACTGTGCGGGCCTTTCACTAATTCCTTAATCTTTTGACCTTGAAGATTATATAGAATTATAGATAAATGACTATACAAAGGTACTGTATACTGTATATATGTAGTTGGATTAAAGGGATTTGGATAATTTTGTTTAATAGTAAATTTATCTGGCTGAAATATTTGAATATTATCTGAATTATTTAAATACAGGGAACCTTTAAGAACTCTAATCCGATCTATTTCTATCCCACGGTAGTTGACTGTATTGTCAGTATTTATAATAAAAGCAATATTTCCAGTTGTAGTTTGTTCATTCTGGAAATGAAGTGGTAAATAATATTTCTGTAAATCATATTCATCACCGGAAAAATGTTTTATCACAGTGCTATCATTATTATGGTTAAATACAACAGAGAAATGATCTAAATCCCATTCCAGTTCATAGCGCATAGTTAATTCAATTATCAAGCTATTTTCACTATCTAATTGAAGTTCATCTACAGAGGAAATATTCCAATTTATTCCATTATCATATACTAGTTCAGGCTGAGATTTAAGATAACCGTCTTCCACTGTCCAATTGCCGCTGAGGATTTCCCATTGCAACAGGTCATTGAACCCATCTTCCCAGATAACATCCTCATTTTTCAATTCAACTGGAATAGTTAGATCATTATCCAGAAAAATTTCCAGAACTGCAGGTGTTAAGCTTTCCGCTGTTATTGTGATTGTGTACTCATCTTCAGGCAGTGACAGGTTTACATTACCAGCTGCATCTGAGGTTGTATCTATCACTGTAAGTTGTGTTTTAAAATTAATAGAAAATTCGCCTGTATAATTATCGGGAGGTAAAATATCCAGTGATAAATTGTAAACAGGTCGTGGAGTCAGAGAAACATCATAAGGATATGCCCCACTCCCACTAGCATAAAATTCATGAGTAAGTGTAATATATTCCGGATGGGATATTTCAATATTATACATTCCTTCTTTTAACAGATGGCGGTATCGCCCAAAACTATCTGTTTTTCGCGGTTTTAGAACGGTTCCATCCAATTCTAAAATTCTTACAATGGCACCTTCAATTGGTAGGTCGGTTTCGTCATCGGTAACCAGACCCATGATTTGGTGTTTTTCAGCACCCCAATTACCATAATTGGTGCCGGCCGCTCTATCAAGTAAATGAAAAAAACCAGGAAGGTTTCTTTCTATGGTATTTTCAATTAACAGGCTGTCATCCGGTTGTAAATTTGCTGTTCCAGCTTCAATAAGATATTGAAAACAACCCGTTTCCCTGTAAAACCAGTCATGGGCATTTCCTCTGCGGGATTGACTAGCGACTGGATAATAAGTGCCGGACCCTGATTCAGGAATAATTAACTCAGCAATTTCAATCCCAAGTTTTTCAATAACAGGAAAATCTGGTGAATATTTGCTGTTCTCCCATATCCATGGATAAATCACTTTTTCACTGACACAGCCTGATCTTGAGCTGTGGTAGGCAATAGATAAAAGAAAGTTCTGGTCCAGGGCAAAATCCCGGATTGCCTGGATTTCCAGCTCAGAAAATGGTTCTGTCCCCCTGTAATAATCATAATTGGCAAGATACGACGGATTTTCAGGACAGCCGTTGTCAGGCATCAATAAATCATCACCAAAGATCCAGTTTAATCCATAATTCCGGTTTAGATCCACACCATCCAGGTCATTTCCAGTTCCAACAACAAAATCAAAAATTCCATTTCCATTTGTATCCCGAATATTTTTTCGATAACTAATATCCTGAACCAAGCTATCGTTATCAAAATAACCATGAACCACTTTTAAACCTTCAGGATTATGTGTAGGCACCACCCAGACTTCAGTCATCATCATACCCCGTAGCAGATACCCTATTATATCAGAGTACTCATTAGGATGGAGGAAGCGGTCAATAATCGCCATGGCTATTTCTACACCGTAAATTTCTTCTGCATGGCATTGGCCTAAAATTAAAATCCGTGGTTCGTCTTGAATTTCGTTAGCATGGTCAGATAACTTGACCCCCCAGAAGGGAAGACTATCTTGAGAAGATATTCCGATTTCTTCTAAATGGTAAATAATTCCGCTTTCTGGATATATATCTGGATATGGTGTATCTAATTCCCCAAACTCCTCATCCCAGGCTTCCAGTTGCACAACGATTTCATCATAGGTATGATATCTTGGATTAAGATTGTATTGGCCAGAACAAAAGCAGACCATTAGGGACAAGGATAAAAAACACTTAAACATTTAAGCGAATCAGTTATTTTATCAACGTAATTTTTTGTGATACTGATCCAAATGCGGTATTGATATTCACTATATAAAACCCACTTCCAAACCCCTCTGCATTCCAGTGTAATTTATGGTTTCCCTGATCCACTTTCTCATGAAGCAGATTTTCAACTAATTGTCCTTTTACATTATATATCCCAATGTTTACCATTGAATGATGAGACAAATTAAAGTCTATGGAGACAGAAGGATTAAATGGATTAGGATAAATTCCTGAGACATTAAAATTATTGATAATTGGTGCAAAGTTATTAATTGACATATCACCATAGGTAATGGATTGTCCGTAAAGATTGGCACACAATTGTTTTCCAGTGCTGCGGAAATCTTCCCAAATTATTACAAATGATTCGCTTGAGTCAGAGTATTTAAAAATTCGGGGGTTAATCTGTTTATGAGGCGCAACACAAAGAGGTATCCCTCCACCGTCATATGTTATATCCAGATTATCACTGTTTACTTTCTGGAAATAAATATCAATCTCAGGAAGACTTGTACTGTTTCTATAATCTTCCCAGGTAATTAAATAATTATTTCCTGTCCAATATATATAAGGATTTAATTGGTCATAATCTTGGCTTGATAATTCCAGGAGCGATCCTAAAGATTGATTCTCTAAATTTAGTTTTGTACAATGTATGTCTTTTTCAGTGATAATCGTCATCGTTGTATCATCCTCCATAATTGTATCAGCCACAGTATTTTCCCAACAGGTAAATATCTCTTCTAAATCCGAATTTAATGCCAAGGACGATGATCTTTCATCATAATCACTTGAAGAAATTGAGATCCCCTCAGGTCCTGAAAGCAATTCACCTTCAAAGGATAATAACTGACCGAATAAATTAAAACTCCCGGTACTTGATTCAATGAAGGTAGTGAAAACACCAGCTGAGGTTGCAATACTGGCATCATAATACTGGTCTTCGTCCAAACTGCTAACTCTTGTGGGCCAGTTCTCCTGAATTTGACCATTTCCTTGAATTATTAAGCCATAAACTTTACTGCCTTCACTCCAACTTTGAGATTCGTAAATAATGATGCAGCCACCTCCCGGATAAGGATAAATGGTTTTAATATTGTCGTCAGCAGGATTTTGAACTGCCTGATTTTCCCAAATTAATACACCTGAACTATCCAGTTTTTTAATAACAATATCATAATTTTCAGAGTATGCGATATAAATGTAGCCATCTTCTCCCATGACCGTGTAAAATCCTTGCTTGGATGTCTCGGGATCTGCAAGAGCTGTAGGTTCCCCAATAATATTTAAATCCAAATCAAGAAGTTGAAAGTAAAGATTTGCAGGTTCATCATAGGAGATGAAACTCAAAAATAAATGATCATCAAATAAAATTATTTTAGGTTCTTTGTCAATTACTCCTTCAGATCCAGGGGTGACGTTCATATTTGTCAATGGCTTACCATTGATTGATTGATTGATAAAGTAATCACTAGAATAATCAAAGTTGTTATCTATTATTGCCCCATATATTGTTGGATGACCCTGGCGATTATCCTGCCAATAAACTAAACTTTTATCATTGCCCAGATATAAAATATTATGATGATAGGAATCATTTGATTGATCTGTTGCAATTCCAAAGAAGGATTCCTGTCCTCCTTCAATTAAAGTAATCCCCTGCTCAGGGTGTACATGCTGGGTAAATAATCCAATGCTGCCACCAGAGCGATGATCGCCCCACACAACAAATGAACCGCCTGTTCCATCAGGTCTAACCAGCGGTCCCTGCTGCTCATATTGTTCACTAGATATTTGGAGACCGTTAAGATCAAAACTTAACTCATTATTTGCATTAATATGTTGTAGATAAATATCTATCATTAAATTGTCGGTGTAGAAATTTTTGGAATCCTCCCAAACAATGTAAACACCGCCCTCCCCGTCCGTTGTTAATCTTACGCTTTGTTGAGCTTCATTCGCAGTTGAAATCGCTTTCCCATTTTCTTCCCAAAGAAGTTCACCATCTCCGTCAATTTTCTGTGAGTAGATGTCGGTCAGCCAAGAGTTTCGTTTATCTTCCCATACAACATAAGCATGAGATCCATCCGTTTTTACCCGAGGTAGAAGAGTTGGCCAATCACCGATACAAACAGCTTTACCATCAGGCTCTAATATAGGAGCACCATTTTCATCAAGTATTTGGCAATAAACATCGGTGTTAGTAGATGAATTTCTTCCGTCTTCCCATACAATAATAGAGGTGGTATCAGTAAAATACGTAACTCGAGGACTTATTTGGCTCCCAATTCCTGTAATTAAAAGAATACCACCCTCTTCCGGCTGACTCCACATGGTCTGTAATGTGTTGCCATCAATCTGTATCCGTTGTCCATAAATATCCTCTCCCATTCCCTCTGAAGTATTCCTGTTATCGCTCCAAACCAGCACGGCTTCACCTCCGCCAGCAAACTCCAGGCTTGGAGTTCCCCTAGCGGAAGCGTAGCTCACAATGGGAAACCCGATCCCAGGGGCAAGGGGGCCATCTTGAGATAAATGAGTTCCATAATTATCCCCGTAACTACTAACTGAATTATCCTTCCAAATGACAAATGCTCCACCTTGACCATCGGTACAGATATTTGGTGAATACTGTTTATTTGTCTGATTAGTTAAGGCAACACCTGTTTCGTCCCAGGCAAGACTTCCATTACTCAGGACATGTTGCGCATAAATATCACCATAAACATCAGATTCATCCCTGTAGTCCATCCAAATCACATAAGCACCCCCATCCCCATCAGTTACTAAGATTGGATCCTCCTGCCGTCCGGGAGCATCTACTGCAACGACTCCATAATCACCCCACAAATTAGTACCGTCTATATCGATTTTTTGAACAATCACATCGCGAATGCCACCATTCCTACAATCAGACCAGGCAATGATCATGGTTCCATCTGAATTTGCATCTCCTGCCCGCTGCCATTCAATATGAAGCCCCTGCCGGATTGCTGAACCATCATTCACCCAGTCAAATTGACTAAACGAAAAACTAATAAAAAATATAAGTGTAAATATCCTTGTTCTCATTTTTTACCTTTCTATTTGAATGATTTCTATACCATCTTCGGTTGCGCCAATAATTGTATTATTTGCTACTTTTACCTGATTAGCATAGGCTGTTTCCAGCCTCCCCAGAAATGACACATTGTATCCTCCGTCCCAATCATATAGAATTATCCCATCATGACCTGCTGCGAGTGCAAGCAGGCCGTTTTCAGCATGAATTCCCTTGATAGTATACCCTTCCGCAAACTGAGTGGTTCCTACAATATTTCCATCATTATCTATATTGACCATATAACAGCCATTGCTCAGTGACAATCCGGTAAAAATGATATTTCCTTCAGAATATATTGCTTCTACTTCACCAGGTGTGTCAAATTCAGCAAATACAGTTGGTAAAATTCCTCCTTCAGATGAAAATACACCTCCCAGCCCAGGATATCCAAATTGTTGAATATAGAAATCATTTGATCCACAGTCTTCCCCCCATGCATCAGGGCAGGGAATATTTTCACAACAGCTTTGATATTCTATTTCTCCTGTAGGTGATAAATGATTATTACATTCCTCATTTCCTTCCAATTCTATTAATTGATTGTCTGACAAACAAATTGCTTCATATGCTTGATTAAAAATACGTACTCCCAATTCACCGTGAGCCTGAATTAGTAGACCATCCGAAAAGTAAATTTTTTCTGCAATTACACCTTGGTTAATAATATATTCACAATCAGGATCTCCATTAAGCGATGTGCTGGAGGGATCTACCTCTTCAAGATTCTTCCAAACAAGAGATGTAGAATATTCCGCATAATTCCCTACCTGACAGCCGGGATACATCCAATTATACCCTGCTACTGCCACACAAGATGTTTGGTTGTTATATTCAGTTGCAATGTATTCTTCAATGTCCGAACATCCTTGATCTGTTCCAAGGTTTCCAAGGTCGCCTAAGTCACTTTCAAGGATACAATAGGGCATAAATTCTGCTGCATTATGTTTCAATAAGGAATAGATTCCAATTCTATCAGACTGATCATCAATAGCAACACTGAGCCAGGTACCGCCATAGCAATCTTCTTCCAGATAATTTGGAGGGCCATACTGAGTTGCACCCTCTTCATATTTATTCAACCAGATATGGTCGTACTGATCCATCACGAAGGCAATATTATGGTTTTTTGAAAGAACAACCGTCTGTGCTTGATTATCACCTAGACTATTATCCATGTCATCAGCACTTATATGAGCATATTCTGTCATATCAGATATTTTATCATTTTCAAAAATTAATTTGTAAATAAAGTAACCGTTATAATTGGCTGCTGCCACTACAATGCTATCTGCTATATCCACATCCAGGTCCAAACAGTTTCCTCCGGTATCAACTGTAGCTACTAAATACGATTTGATCCCAATCGGCTCTGTAGGGGACATACAAGAATAGATTATCAGTCCAAATATCAAAGTAAATAATAATTTTGTTTTATACATGTTTTTAGTATAACAGGCTCAAATGTGTTGAATAACTTATTTTCATTGAGAACTCATATCTATTAAAACTCTTTAACTCTTCAAC
>MDTC01171913.1_pt1 | contig 10021 bp, 11 predicted proteins | sample 811181 | NCBI WGS metagenome assembly MDTC01 (sample SAMN05326644, study PRJNA326480) | marine metagenome | isolation source: seawater | place: Pacific Ocean: North | collected 2011
ATAAATAATGAATTAAAATGTGATACGAATCCTATTCCTTATATATTGATTGATAATTTCTTAAAAGATGATATTTATCAATCAATTAATAAAGAATATCCAAATAAATTAGACGAATCTTGGTGGAAATATGAAAATCCTCTTGAAGTAAAATATGCTAACGATAAAATTAATGAATACTCAAATAATACTAAAAATTTATTTTATGCTTTATCACATCAAGAATTTATTAATAAAATAGGTAATATATTTAATATCCATAACTTAGAATATGATCCATATTGTCATGGAGGAGGATTACATATGATGCCTAGATATGGAAGATTAAATATGCATTTAGATTATGAAAATCATCCAATTACAATGAAAATACGTCGTTTAAATATTATATTATATATGAATGATGAATGGGATAAATCTTGGAATGGAGATACACAATTATGGAATAAAAATATGACAAAATGTATAGTTAAATCTTATCCAAAAAGAAATAGAGCATTAATATTTGTCACTAATGATGATAGTTGGCACGGTATTCCAGATAAAATAATGTGTCCTGAAAATATATTTAGAAAAACAATTGCTTTTTATTATGTAAGTGAAAAAAATAATGAAAAATCAAAATCTCGTCCCAAAGCTGTTTTTACTAAAAAACCAGATGATAAATATGATGAACGATTTGAGAAATTATTTAAAATTAGAACTAATCGAAGAATAGAAAATGAAGATTTAAAAGAAATTTGGCCTGAATGGAATATGATTAAATATTAATAATTTTTATATAATTAAAATATATAATGAATTTACTAATTGAAGGTGTAGCCGTTGGTATTGTAGTTCTTGTTGTTGGAACAATTGTTGGATTTATATTAGGTAGATTTATGTCTGTTGATTTACCAAAAGCCTGTCGCGAATGGAATAAAAATCATATTATGGAACTTAGTTTATTTTTAACTGGTTTTTTAACACATATAATTTTTGAATTATTTGGTTTAAATAATTGGTATTGTAAACACGGAAGAGCTTGTCAAAAATAATTCGTTTATTAAATAAAATAATTACAATTTAATATTTTATAATGAATAATATTAAATGTATTGTTTTAGACTTTGACGATACAATTATTTTAAGTGAAGAAATGAAAACAAAAGTATTTTTCGATTTATCAAAACGTTATGGAGAAATAGGTATTGATTATTATAATAATAATATTAAAAAAGGTTTTTCAAGAGAATATTATTTAAAAGAATTAAGTCATTTAATCATAAAGAATTCTTTAATTGATATAAATTCTTCTAAATATCTTTATACTATACTTTTAAATGAATTTACAACTACAGTTAAAAATAATTTACTTACATCGCAATTATTACCAAATTTTTCTGAATTTATTGAAGAAATGAATAATAGAGGTAAAAAACTTTATATTAGTTCTAAAAGTAGAGAAGATGATATATTAAATACACTTTCTCATAAAAATTTACTTAATTATTTTAAAGGAATTTATGGTTTATCTAATACAAAATTAGAACATCTTGATTTTATTAAAGATTTAGAAAATATAGAATTTGAAGAAATGTGTTTTATAGGAGATAGTAAAAGTGATTATGATGTTTCAGTTGAAAAAAATACTAAATTTATAGGTATAAATACAATGCGTAATAATTTAAAAGATATTCAATGTATTAAAATAAATAATTATGCTGAAATAATGAATATTTTTGATTAATTATAAATAAAAATTATTAATTTATTTAATGATTTTTTAGATATATAATATAATTATTTAAAGATTTCCAATTAGTACAATTATAATTATAATAGTAGTTACTATTACAACAATACTATTGTCTTCATCTGGATATCCACTTCTTTTCCATTTTTCTGTTTCTTGCCAAAGATTAATAATACTTGGACATCCATCTGTTTTTGGATCATTAGATTCTTTAAATTTGGCAATCGTAAATTCTTTATTTTCACAATGATTCTTAATGGTACAACATCCATATTCAGATTCTTCGCATTTTGTGATATTTACTTCATATACATTGTAATAATGATAGTTAATTTTTATACTTAAATTACCACCTTTATACTGATTAAAATCATTAAATATATGATGACGTTCGTAATTAATATTATTTGAACAATCTTGATATTCATTACTTGAATATTCATAAATATGCTCTCCTTTAAGATTAACTCTATCATTCCACAAAGGATATGAATGAATATCATTTTCCCAACATTTTATATCTTCGTGACAACAATCTCGATAAAATCGACTTCGTTCTCTTTCCTCACATGTTTTCTGATGTGAATGCCCTATACTCCTTAATTGTCTTCTTTCAGGATTCTCGTTTTCAAAAAATTTAATAAATAAAACTGAATAATAAATAATCACTATAATTAGTAATAACAAGATTATAGCTTTCGAACTACATTTGTTCTTTATTTTTTCTATAGTATTTTCTTTCTTAAAATGCATTGTGTTATTAACAATGCCCATCTCTTCATCATTATTGACTTCTTGAGTAATTTCCATTTTATTAATATTTATTCTAATATAAATTATTTAATCAATTTTTAAATAATATTGATTTATTTTAAGTATTTATTAAAGGAATCCATTATTAAATATAACTCTAATGTTTTCTTTGGATTTTTATAAGAATGGTTTTTTTTTAAAATAATCCTTGGTTCAATAAATATATATTCCAATATCTCATTTAATAAGTCATAAAATTTAGAAAAGATAATAATTTCTTTATATAATCTTTTCCTATAATACCATTGTAAAAATTTAATATAATTACATAACCTAGGGATACTGACATTATTATATACGCAACCCCAATCTACTAACGTTAATTTAATACGATAAATAATATTCTTATTATCCCTGTAATTTTTATTTATATCATATAAATCGATATTTAAATAATATTCACGCCAATCAATGTTAAAATATAATTTACTTAAATCAAATCTAGAAAATCCTGAACGATGTTGATATATGTAATTTGGATTTATTTTAAAATTACAATTATTACATTTCCGATTGTTTTGTATTTTATCATCTTGAAAAAAATGCTTTTTAAAACATTTTTTACAATAATTATTTGTATTACAATGACAGCCAAATGAATAATAAGTTCTTTTAAATGGAATCATATAATCTTTATTATGAACAATACATTTAATTTCTCTATTTGAAAATATATTATTTTCGAATAGATTTGGCTTCCATATATATTCACCTAATCTCTTTCGATATATATCTTTGATATTTTGATTATCATATTTTAATTGTGGTTTCATATACAATTCAATTATATGTCTTACAATATCATATTGGTAAGGTATTTTTAATGTTTCATAAATTTTTTCAAATATCCAATATTTAAGCTTTTTTGAAATGTTATTCCATTCAATAATTTTATTTTTATTTGAAATTAAATTTTTATGAAATTCTTTAAAAGAATAATATAAATATCTTTCTTCTCTTTTCTTCTGTATTTGTTTCAAATCTCTTTTTAATTTAATTTTAAATTTCCATTTTACAAAGGCTAATACAAGCTTTTTCCATTGTTGAATTTTATAAAATTCAGTAACCATTCCTTTTTTTGCAATTTCTAAACCAGAGACAGCTTTCCAGCTCATAACTAATTATCTTTTGATATTATGATAAATAAATCATTTTTTAATTAGATTTATTTTTAATGATTTTATTTAAATTATTTAGAACATTTAATGTTCTCTGCTTCTCACCTTTAAAGGCTGTTAGGGTCATAACACAATGTCTCACTTACGCAGAAGCTAAATACTCAACTACTTTATATTTAATTTTAATTATAAATAATCAATTTTTATTTAAATATTAATTTTTATTATATCTAAATAAGATGAAAAAGGTATGTTTCATTCCAGCTCGATATCAATCTTCTAGATTGCCTGGTAAACCATTATTAAAAATAGATGGTATATCTGTTATTAATAGAGTATATTTACAAGTTAAAAAATGTAAATACTTAGATGATATAATTGTATTAACAGATGATACTAGAATTAAAGAAGAAGTTGAAAGTATTGGAGGTAAAGCAGAATTAGTATTAGATGATTGTCTTAATGGAACAGAAAGAATTATTAAATTTATACAAAAACATATAGATATATGTGATCTAGTTATTAACGTTCAAGGGGATGAACCATATATAAATCCAATACATATTGACTTATGTATTCAAAATTATTTTAAAGAAAAATTTAACATTGAATTTAATGTATTACAGACTCAATTTTATAATAAAGAAGATATAAAATGTAGTACATTATGTCATGTTTTAAGAACCGATGAACTTAAAAACAGAAGTATTGGAAAATTAGTTATTAATAAAAATTCTGATATTATGTATTGCTCTAGAAATATAATTCCAGCTGGGAAAAATAGTGAAATTAATCCAAATTCTACTTACTATGGTCATATAGGTGTATTTGTATTTGATAAAGAGTATTTACTGAATGAATTCATAAAAGAAAACACTGAATATCAAATGAATGAAGATATTGAATGGTTAAAAATTATTGAACAGGGTTATCGAATTAGTGTAATTAAAGTTGATAATCCTGAAAGAGGTATTGATACCAAAGAAGATTATGAGTATTTTATAGATAAATATAATAAATAATTTATATATATGTCATCTTTTCACTATAAAAGAAATATGAATTTGAATCAAAATAATACTAATTTAAATTCAAATAAAAATAGTGTAATTAAAATAAATAATAAGATTATTAATGTATATAAATATCATCACAATTTGATATTGCCAAACAAGAAGGATTTAGAACTTTATAAACCAGCATTAAATAAATATATGAAGTCGGCTGGATATATTAAATAATCAAATATTTAATAATATATGAATAAAATATTATTAATATCAAGTTTTAATGAAAGGATATATAAATTATCTGGAATACGGCTTATTAATTCTTTCATAGAAAAGAAAATAAATGCTGATTTATTAATCACAACTGAAGGACAATATTCATTTGACAACTTAAAAAAAATATCACAAAAATATCAAAATATCAAAACATTTAATTTAAATAGTTATGATTATTTAAATAATTGGTTACAAGAAAATAAAAATATTATTCCAATTAAATACGGTGGTTCATTTAATTTCAAACATCAAAACACTAATATTAATATTAAATTAGTTAATGAATATAATCAAAAAGCATCTTTATGGTTTAGAAAAGTAGCTTCTTTAAAATATGGATTAGATAATTATAATGAAGAGTATGATTATATTATATGGATAGATGCAGATACTGCTTTTTTAAAACATTTACCTAATGATTATATAATAAATCAATTTAAGAATACTTATTGTTTTTATCATCTCGGACCATCAAGAGCTATTTATACATTATGCTCTATTGAATCTGGATTCATAGGATTTAAAAAAGGTGATGGATATCAATTAATTCAAGATATAATAGATGAATATAGTGATGAAAAATTCTTAAAATATGCTCGTTGGGATGATGGTCATATTATGGGTCAAGTAATAATTAATAGTAATATTAAAAGTATTGATTTAATTAATATAGAAATTCAAAAAAAACTACAAACAACTGAACAATTTATGAATCCAATGCGATATGGAACATTTAAAGATTACATTAAACACTTTAAAGGAGTTCATCATTTTGAGTTTAAAAAAAATCAAAGAGAAAAAGATTATAAATTAATAGAAAATCTTTTATTAGAATAATTTATTAAAATAATTTATATTTTAATAATATGAAAATAAATTTTATATTTTCTTCAATTACTTTTTTACAATATTATATACCAATTGTAATTGAAGCTAATAAAAGGAATATTGAATCAATATTTTATATAAAAAATAATAAAAAAATTTATGCTGACCCTCTAAGTATAAATAATTTTGAAATTTTAAAAAGATATATTAAAAAATTTAATATAAAAACTAATTTTAATTTAAATGAATTGATTAAAGAAACAGGTGTAATAATAATGGTAGATGGTGATATTTATGGTCCACCTAAAAAGTATAAAAAATTTTCAATACTTTTTCAATTACATCCTGATTCAACTAAAATATCTTTACAAGAGCACATGAATTTTAATTGGTCATATAAAAATTATATAGATAATGTAAGTTATTCTATATTTCCTAATATAGCTTATGCTAAATTATATAATACAATATCAGATAAAAATATATACTTAGGTAATACAAAATATGATTATATTCTTACAGAAAAAGATATTTATAAAAAATACAAACTTAAAAAACAAAAATATGCTTTAGTATTATTTCCAAAACAAAAATTTATAAAAAATCATAATATTTTACCTAAACATATTCTTAATATTTATAATTATTTATATAAACTAGGTTACAAAATTATTGTAAAATCACGCCCAAAGGATAAAATATTTACTACTTGTAGAGGAAATTTATGTGTAATTAGTGACATTTTTCCAAATGAAAGTTTGGAATTGATGAAAATAAGTGAATTATGTATTTTATTTAGCTCATCGGCAATTGAAGAAACTATTATGATGGAAATACCAACTATAGATTTTTTAGTTGATGATGAAATTGAAAAAAGATTAAATTTCTTATATGTTGAAAAATCTATTCAACAAATCACAAATTGGAAAAAATTAAAATATAATACATTTCTACAAACTATTTTAAAATTAGCACCTAAAAATTCTGAAATTTATAAAGATTTAAAAAAGAAATATCTATTTGAAGGAAATATAAGTGTAAAAATATTAGACTTTATTAATTCAATATAAATTCCAATTTATCTAATAACTCATCACTATCAGTACTGAAATGATAAGTAAGCATTTTATTGAAAAAATTATTTCTATTCATAATTTTTTCAAAATTAATGTTATCAGGATTTAACATACTTAATTCATTTAATGCTATATCTTTTATTGGAATGTTATTCCAAATATCTTTTGTAAAGTTAAATAATGGTATCCCTTGAAATGCAAATTTAAAAGCATAAAATGTCATATCAGATATAATACAATATATATTAGTAACATCTAAATCAATATATTGTTCCATAATGAAATAACAGTTTTCTTTTTCAAAAGATTGTATAAATTCTTTTGTTAGATACTTATAATCTTTTCGATGTAATTTAATTTTTATTTCTTTATTAGATACTTTTCTAATTATTTTTATTAAAGTCATTAAATTATTTAATTTTATTATTGGATATTTTTTATACCATCCATTGCTATTTGATAATAATATTAATATGTAGCCTTCTTTATTAATACGCCATTCATTTGAATACTTGTAATTAAATCTAGATTCAAACTTATTAATTTCATTCGAATTTATTTTTAATAAATTCTGAGTATTTAGATTTATATTATTAATATAAAATTTAAAAAAATTATTATCTTTAAAAAAAGGGCTATCAATTAGAATTTTAAATTCATTCTTTTTTAATTTGTATTTCTTAAAATTTCTTATTTCATCAATAATTACTAATGTTTTTTTAAATTTATACTTATTTATTAGTCTTTCATAATAATTTCTTAAAAATATATTCTTTTTAACTATTATAAATTTTATCATATATATTTATAAATATTTATAAATATTAATTTTTATTTATTAAATCTTTTAAATAAATCATAGTATTTCATTATTATATTATCTGGATTTAAAATCTCCAAATATTTAGATTGCATTTTTAAATACTTATCATACTCTTCTTTATCATTAATTATATTTTTTGCTTTTCCTATAATAATATCTAAATCACTCAAATCATCCTTAAAATATAAGTCATAATCATCACCAAATATTTCTAAATATATTGGAACTTTATTACAAATAAAAACTGAACTACTATATAATGCAGTAGCTAATTTTGTAGTAGTATGAATATTATACTGATTTAAATTTGGTAACACATAATCTATATGAATTCCTCTATAACTAATAGTATTATTTATAATTGATATATATGAATTAATATGATTAATATGATATTTTTTAAAAATATCTTCACTTAATGATGTTTTATCTTTCATACCTATATAATATACTAAATCTGTTAATTCATTATTTAAAGAAAATCTAGTATCATATTCATGGTAAATAATTATAGTCTTATTTAAATTAAATAAGTCATTCAATGATTTATTATTAAAAATAATATAGTTAACAATCTTAAATATTTTTTTAAATTGTTTATTATATTTAGGTGTATTCCAATGAATATCAAGTGGCTCATAAATTATTTTATTCTTAAATCTTTTCAAAATCTTAAATTTATTAATATCATATTTTTTAAGAAAATAATAAGTAAATCCTTTTAATAATGGAAATTTTTTTATTGTAAAAATCTTAAATTTAATTTTTTTTAAATTTTTTAATTTATTAAATAATCTTCCCTTAATAAGCGATGACCCTGATTTATTATTTGGTAGAACAATAATTATTGGTTTAATATTTTTTTTCTTATTTTTCATATAATATATTAATTAAAATTTAAATTATTATTGAATTTAATAAATTTATTTAAAATATATATGTTCTCCTTTTGTACCTGATTTATTTACCATTTCATTACCAATATTATTTAATGATTTAACAGCTTTATAATTATTTTTCCATAAAATATAAGTAAGAATAGTTTGATCTCTATATGAATATTTTAATAATTTGCTGAATAAATTTTCTAATAGTAAATTTAATTCATTATTTTTAAGATATCTTACATAAATACCTGTTTCATATAAACCATAATTATATGGCATTTTTTCTTTATTTAAAAACTTGATAGTTCTACTCATCATTTCATTAGTGGCTTTTTTAGCAGTTACACATGCTCTGCATTCTTGATAAATACATTTTCTTTTAATATGTTTTTTAAAAAATAGTCCTTTAAATTCATTATTTTCATATTCACTTAAAACTGAATTCCAATTAAAATTAACATTTGGTGATAAATAACTATCAATCCATAACATAATATCATAATCATTTAAATATTTATGTCCCAACCATTTATAATATCGCGCACTGTAGATTGGATGATCATATAATAATTCAGCTATTTTAATTTCCCAACCGGTATTTAATGTATTTAGACATTTACAATTGGTAAATAAAATATAATCCCATCCAGGTATCTTTTCATTAACTTTAGGTAAATCATTTATTGAATTATTTACTCCAAATAGTGCGGTAATTACAACTTTTTTCATACTATATTTAATTATACTATTTAAATAATTTAAAATAACTGTAATAATATTCTATAATAAATTTACGAGTATTTATATAATTAAATATTAAATTAATGGTTAATCTTTATATTGTCTGTCTTATTTATTATTTTTGAATTGATTAATGGATATGGCTTTATTTTGATGTTAAATATTTAATTAATATATCTAGTGTGAAATGATGACATTATAATTAATTATTAAAAATAAAACATTTAAATAAAATATAATGTCATCCTTTAGTAAAAAATCAGTACAACAATTACATAATCAACGTCAATTACTTATTTATCAGCAAAAACTTTTTCAACGTGAAAAACTTTCTCAAAAGAAAAGACAACTGAAGATTATTAAAAAAAAAAAAGAAAATAATAAATTATATAATGATACTTGTTTAAAATACTATAATTTTAAATTTGATAATGAAAATAAAGAATTAAAATTAAAATATTTTAAGAATGAATCATTTATAATATCTATTAGTGAAATATGTGAATTCAATGAAAATGAAATAATATTACTATTAAAAATAATTAAAATGTTAAATGATGACGGATATGATATTAATTTGTTAATATTAGAATATGATAATGAACAATTAAAAGAAAATAAATTAGATTTGAATAATTATAATTTTATTAAAACAATTATTATTAATAAGAAAGATATATTTAATTATTTTAAAATAACAGATATGATAATTGC
>MDTC01132754.1_pt1 | contig 10020 bp, 8 predicted proteins | sample 811181 | NCBI WGS metagenome assembly MDTC01 (sample SAMN05326644, study PRJNA326480) | marine metagenome | isolation source: seawater | place: Pacific Ocean: North | collected 2011
GCGAGTCTGAAGGTGGGAATACCTATTATTGGGACTTCGGCGATGGTAATTACTCCTATTATGAAGATCCCAGCCATACCTACTCAGATACTGGAGATTATGTAATAAAATTAATTGTCTCCGACTCTAACTTCTGTGTAAATCCAGATAGTACATTTATAAATATTAAAGTTTATGGAACAGAGAATGCTCAGGTAACGGGAAATAATACTATCTGTAATGACCAAACTACAGAACTAACTGCACATGGTGGTAATCAATACTCATGGAATCCAACCAATGGATTATCTAGTGGATCCTCAAAAGTTGTTACTGCAAGCCCTAATAATACAACAACTTATGAACTTGTTGCAACTGACAGTTGCGGATCAGACACTACATATTTTACAGTAGAAATTTTTGACCCACCATTTGTTAATGCGGGTAATGATGTTTGGATTAACCATGGAGAAACAATCAGTCTTTTTGGAAATGTTACAAGTGATAATTTCTATTGGGAATCCAGTGGAGAACTTTCTTGTAATGACTGTATAAATCCTGAAATAAGTCCTTTAGAAAATACTATTTATAAATTATATGTCACTGATGAGAACGGATGTAAGAATTCTGATTCTGTAATGGTCAATATGAAAGGAAACTTATTTGTTCCTAATAGCTTTACGCCAAATGATGATGGTAATAACGATTATTTTGAAGTTAAGGGAGAACAAATTAAAGATTATAAAATATGGATATTTAACCGTTGGGGGCAATTGGTTTTTTATAACTCCGATATTTCAAACTCTTGGGATGGATATTTTAGAAATCTACCTGCTGAAGTGGGTGGGTATGTATGGGAAATAGAATACATGGACTACTCTGAGGAAAAGAAAAAACTAAACGGGCATTTAAATTTATTAAGATAACTATCAGCTGTGATTAATCCCTGTTAATCCTTGTATCTTGGGTCTACGTCCATTACTTCACCAGAAATTGGGCAAGTTCTTAGTTTCTCACTGCTATAAAACTTCTTAAATACTGGAATAAAATCTTTTTCAATATTTGTTAAATGAAAATATTCTTCATATAAAAGTGCATTTTCTTTGTCGGAAAACCACATGAGACCATCTTTGTGTTGAGGTTTTCGTTTTCTTTCAATCACCAATCCTATTGAATTAGCTGGTCTTATCGGTGAATGTGGAATTTTAGCAGGTAATAAAAACATTTCCCCAGCCTTTATATCGATGTCGACGCACTTACCGTTTTGCTGTGTTTTGACCAAAATATCTCCTTCAATTTGGAAAAATAATTCTTCCGTTTCATTGTAATGGTAATCTTTTCTTGCATTTGGACCTCCTACAATCATAACTATGTAATCTCCAGAGTCAACATATAAATTTTTATTACCAACTGGTGGTTTTAGCAAGGACCTGTTTTTTTCTATCCATTCGAACAAATTAAAAGGTGGGATTATTTCCATTTTATATATTTTAATTCATCAATTTACAAAAAAGTAGAAACTTCTGTCTTAATTTGTTTATAAAATAATTCAAACTCATTATTGAAATTATCCATATCCTTTTCTACCAAATCAAAAGCATTTGATAAATTATTTGAATAATTAGTTCTAACACCAATTCCATTAAGGGCCATTTTAATTCCAGAAATTGTCTGATAATTTAATAGCCAGTCATCCTTTCTCATATAACTATACATATATTTTACATTTTCTGGCATCATTATTTTAAAATCGTCCAAAACACGATAAAATCTTTTTATTTCTTCTGATAAGTTAATGGACTGATATTTTAAATCATATTGCCATAGTAAGTAATCATAAATGATATCATTAATTATACCTCCTAACTTTGGAAAATCAACGTAAAAACGTCTTTTACCTTTTAAAAAATAAATATTATTATCAGTGAAATGATCAATATATCTATGTAATAATATTCCTTTTTGTATTTTTTTGGGCCAATTCAAGTAAGAATTTCCCTTGATAGAATCAGCTATGAAATTACCAAATAAAACTTCCTTGTTTCTTCCTGAAAGTACTAAATGTCCTAAATAATTCATTATTTAGAGTAAGGATATTACTGTTTCAGCAAGAGATAGTTCAGTAGATTCGTAAGACTGAAAAACTCTATTTACAGTAGCTGAATTTAATGCTTCTGATGTTCTCGGGCCTATACTAATTGCAATTTGATTACCTACAGTATTTTTGACGTTAAATGCATTTACATTACTTGGACTCGTAAAAACTAAATAGTCATATTGTTTTAATTTTAGTTCCTTAAAAATTGTATTGTAGGTAACTTTAACTACTTTATTTTTATTTGGGAGTTTCTTTTGTACTGATCCAAGAGAAATATTGGAAGATGGGAAAAAAACAACTTCATCATCTTTGATTGTTTTTAAAAAGTTTTTTGACACACTCTCTGGATCACCATTTCCAATAAAATTTGGAGAAAGTCCATTTTTTTTAAGATAGTTTGCCGTAGAATTTCCAAATGCTGCAATTTTTTTGTTTTTTGTTTGTTTATTTAAATGGGAAATAGAATCGAAAGAAAAAGCAGAGTTAAAAAAAATCCAATCACAAAATGGCATCTTGTCTAGCATTACAGTGGTCTTTTCTATAAGAGGTAAATCATCAATAATACAATTCAACGGACTTAGTAATTTTTTAAATAAACTGTCCTGATCTAATTGCCTTGAAATCCAAATCTTCTTTTTATTTTTTTTATTTTTTAATTTCTCTGCAATAGAATCTGAATCATCGGAGTTAGTAAAAAATCTAATTGGTGTGCTTTGAATATTTTCTGCAGAAGAAACCCATGTATTTCTTTTGCCATCTAAGCCAATAATCGAAAAAATTCCTAACGGCGAATGACAACCACCACCAGATTTTTTAAGGACTTCACGTTCAAAAGAAACATTTTTTAAGGACTCATCGTCTGAAACAACAGACAAAATATCTACAAGCTCATTGTCATTTTCTCTAACTTGAATCCCTAATGCTCCTTGTGCAGGAGCCGGAATAAACATTGAGGGTGATAAATCAAACACAAAAAAATTACTTAAATCAATTTTTAATCTATTGAGACCAGCTTTTGCCAATACAATTGCATTATAATCTCCATTATCTAGTTTTTTAATTCTGGTGGGCACATTTCCTCTAAGACTCAAAACATTTAAATCATCTCTAAAAAAAAGAAGTTGATTTTTTCTTCTCGCAGAAGATGTACCTACAATTGCATTTGTAGCTAAATGTAGTAGTTTAGTTTGATCTACAAATTTTTTATCAATTACTAAAGTATCGGAGGGATCTTCTCGATTAGGAACTGCGGCAATTTTTAAGCCAATTGGTTGATTTGTTTCTAAATCTTTTAAAGAATGTACTGCTAAATCTATAGATTTATTTAATAATTCTTCTTCGATTTCTTTGGTGAAAAACCCTTTACCTTCGATTTTTTCAAAACTTAAATTTTGGATTTTATCTCCTTTTGTTTTTATAATCTTAATTTCACTCTGAAGTTTTAGTTTTTCTAAAATACCTTTTACGTAATTAGCCTGCCATAAGGCTAATTTACTACCTCTAGTTCCTATAATAATCTTTCGGTTATTCAATTACTTTGTAGATTCTTTGAGAAGGATCTCTTTTGCCATTTTCATTGGCACACTAATATATTTTTTTTCCATGTAGTCAACAAGGGTATCTAAAACTACTCTTGCCTCAGGATCCAAATTTTTGATTTCTTTAACAAAAACTTCAGCGAAAGCCTTTTTTCTAATACCTTTGATACATTGAGGAACAATACTCATCTTTCTTTCTAACTCTCTTTCTTTTTCAGTAGTTAGATATTCTTTAATTTGGTGATCGATAATCTTCAAACATTCATTAACCTCTTTTGATCTTGCTTTTAAGTTTTTCTCCGCTCTAAGTTTTAACTTATCAAAAGAAATCATTCTTATGTTGTTTAGTTTGTTTAAATTCTCTGCACAATCTCTTGGTACTGCTAAGTCAACAATCGTGGTTTTATCTTGAGTTTGGCATATTGATTTAAATTTTTCCTTATCTAGGACAATATCTTTTGACCCTGTACAAGAAATAATGAAATCAAACACCTCCTTATTTTTTCCTAGTTGAGAAATTGGATAGACATTTGCATTTATTCTTAGCTGATTGCTTAAGTCCTTTGCTTTTTTAACCGATCTGTTATAGATAGTAAATTTATGATTATTGTTTTTTGAAATAAATTTTAGCATAGATGCTATTGTCTTACCAGCTCCAATTATTAAAAAATGCTTTGGGCTATTGCCCATGTATTTCTTAAGTTCTAAAAAAGCAAGAGATACAACTGAAACTGGTCTTGTTGCGATATCGCTTTCAGTGTAAATTTTCTTAGCAGTTTGGATAGTCATTTGAACAAGAACTCTAATGAAATCTCCGCACAAATTATGTGTTTTACATTCTTCAAAAGCTTTTCTAACTTGGGTAATTATTTCTCTTTCACCAACAACTAAAGAATCTAGAGATGAGGCTACACAAAAAAGATGTCTAATTGCCTTTTCTCTATCAAATACTTCTGCTCTATTTATGAAGCTTTTATGATTTTTTTTATTTGCTCTTCTTAGAAAAAAATCTGTCAAGGAAGAAACGTTCTTAGCGGAGTCTGAAGATTTGTTTTTAATGATAAATTCAACACGATTACATGTTGAGAGGTACATTAATTCATCTACTTCTAATAAAGTTTTTAATTTAGAAAGCTCTGAAATTCTGTCACTATCGTCCAAGTGAAAAAGTCCAATTTCATCAAAATTAAAGTGACGGTGAGTAAATGCTATGATCTGAATAAAATTCAATATATACTTATACAATACAAAAATGGGAATACTTGATCAATATTTTTGTCATCGTTTTGTCATTGATTTTGATGACACCCATCTTTTGGCTAAACAATTTGTATAAATTTTTATTTATTTGTTGGATTTCAAATATTGTTATTTTTACATACTTAAAAGTTTTTGTTTATGAAATACTTTCCTATCAATCATCAGTTATTTATTAATAACAGAAATAAATTTGTTTCTAACTTAGATAAAAACAGTCTTGCAATTTTTAATTCCAATGATATTTTTTCAACTGGAGCAGATAGCACATTACCATTTGTTCAACATAGAGACATATTTCATCTTTCTGGAGTTGATCAAGAAGAAAGTATTTTGATACTTTTCCCAGGCTGTAATAAAAAAGAACACCGAGAAATATTATTTCTTAAAGAAACTAATGAGCATATTGCGGTATGGGAAGGTGAAAAACTAACAAAAGAGAAAGCATTTGAAGTTTCTGGAATAAAAACTGTTTATTGGCTTAATGAATTTGAAAATATCTTTAATCAATTAGTTCTAGAAAGTAAACATGTATATTTAAACAGTAATGAGCATTTGAGATCAAATACTTTAATGGAAACTAGAGAGGATCGTTTTGTTAAAAAATTTAAAAGTGATTATCCTCAACATTCGATTAAAAGGAGTGCTCCAATAATGCATAAAATAAGGTCAAAAAAAGATCCAATTGAGATAGATTTGATGCAAAACGCATGCAATATTACGGAAAAAGGATTCAGACGAGTTTTAAATTTTATTCGGCCCGGGGTTTATGAATTTGAAATTGAAGCAGAACTAATGCATGAATTTTTAAAAAATAGATCTAGAGGATTTGCATACACTCCTATTATAGGTTCTGGAGGAGCTGCATGTGTACTACATTACATTGAAAACAACAAAATATGTAATAGTGGTGATGTTATTCTGATGGATTTTGGTGCTGAATATGCTAATTATTGTTCTGATCTAACTAGGTGTGTTCCAGTTAATGGAAAATTCACAAAAAGACAAAAAGAGGTATATAATGCCGTTCTTAAAGTAAAAAACGAAGCCACTAAATTGCTTAAGCCAGGTATTTTATTAAATGACTATCACGTTGAAGTTGGTAAATTAATGGAAGAACAATTAGTTAATTTAAATTTAATCACACTTGATGATATTAAAAATCAGGATCCAAAATGGCCAGCATATAAAAAATACTTTATGCATGGTACTTCACACTACATTGGTTTAGATACTCATGATGTTGGCTCTTGGATTAATCCTATAGAGGATAATATGGTTTTCACTGTTGAACCTGGAATTTATATTCCTGAAGAAAGTCTTGGAATAAGACTTGAAGATGATGTAGTAGTTCAAAAAAGTGGAGATCCGTTGAATTTAATGAAAAATATTCCCATCGAAGCTGAAGAAATTGAAGAAATAATGAATTAATATGAAAGATAAAAATAAAGAGTTATTTGAAAAAATTGCCGAATCAAAATTAGGTGGTGGAAATAAAAGAATTGATGCACAGCACAGTAAAGGTAAACTCACGGCTAGAGAAAGAATCGAACTTTTGGTAGATAGAAATAGTTTTGAAGAAATCGGCGGACTTGTCACTCACCGATCTACAAATTTTGGACTAGATAAAACTAAATTTTTAGGTGATGGTGTTGTTACTGGATATGGCACCATTGAAGGAAGAATTATTTATGTTTTTTCTCAAGATTTCACTGTATTAGGAGGCTCTTTAGCAGAGGCACATGCAGAAAAAATTTGTAAAATAATGGATTTAGCTATGAAAAATGGTGCGCCATTGATTGGGTTAAATGATTCTGGAGGGGCAAGAATACAAGAAGGTGTTGTATCGCTTGCTGGATATGCTGATATTTTTTATAGAAATACTTTAGCTTCAGGTGTAATTCCACAGCTTTCTGCTATTATGGGTCCATGTGCTGGAGGTGCTGTTTATTCTCCAGCCTTAACAGATTTTATTTTGATGACGAAAAACACTTCCTACATGTTTGTTACTGGTCCCAATGTAGTTAAAACCGTTACTAATGAAGAGGTTACAGCTGAGGAACTTGGGGGCGCAGAAACACATATGATTAAATCTGGAGTTACTCACTTTGCGTGTGAAAATGAACTAGAAACTATTAATTATTTAAAAAAACTAGTTAGTTATATTCCTCAAAATTGTGAGGAGACTCCTAAACATTTGCCCTACACTTTTAGTGACGAAAGTAGACTAAAATTGGATAGCATAATTCCGGAAAATCCTAATCAACCATATGATATAAAATCAGTTATTTATGAAATTGTTGATCAAGATAGTTTCCTTGAAGTTCAAAACAACTATGGAGAAAATATTGTCATTGGATTTGCTCGTCTTGCAGGTAGGTCTATTGGTATTGTAGCCAATCAACCAGCAGTTCTAGCAGGTGTTTTAGATGTTAACGCCTCTAAAAAAGGTGCAAGGTTTGTAAGGTTTTGTGATGCATTTAACATTCCTTTATTAGTTTTAGAAGATGTGCCTGGATTCCTGCCAGGAACAGATCAAGAATGGAATGCAATTATTACCAATGGTGCAAAATTATTATTTGCATTTAGTGAGTCCACTGTACCTAGAATAACTGTAATAACAAGAAAAGCTTATGGGGGTGCATATGATGTAATGAACTCTAAACATATTGGCGCTGATTTTAATTTTGCATGGCCAACAGCGGAGATAGCAGTTATGGGAGCTAAAGGAGCTGCTGAAATTATATTCAAAAAAGAAATTAAAAGCTCTGAAAACCCTGATGAAGTTTTAAAGCAAAAAGAGGCTGAATATGCCGAACTTTTCGCCAATCCTTACAATGCGGCTTCAAGAGGATTCGTAGATGATGTCATTTTACCATCTTCAACAAGGGAAAAGCTAATTAAAGCATTTAAAATATGTGAAAATAAAAAGGTATCTAATCCAAAGAAAAAACACGGAAATATTCCTCTTTAAATATAATTTCTAATCATTTTGAAAAAAATTAGCAAGTACATTCAGCTCATAATTTTCCTTAGCTCTTTTGCATTAATGGGTTTTTTAATCATCCAAATGTATTGGGCTAAAAATAATTTTGAAGAAAAAAAGCAAAATGTAGAACAGCTTTATGAAATTTGTATTCAAGAAATTGGTAATCAACTAAATGCTGCAGTTTTAAATAAATCTTCCGTTGTTGACCCAAATTTAGGTATTGGTATATCAAAAATAAAACCATTAGAACAATCTTATGAGAAAGAACTTTCAAATAAGATTTATAAGGGCTTAATGAATTTAAAAAATGGGTCCTTAGCAGAAAAAAGAGAAGAGATTTTAAATATTGTTAATTCTCATTATTCAATGAATTTTTCTTACAATGTAGAAAAGGCCTTGAAGAACAGCGATATTGAAGAAATTATAAGAGAGTCATTTGATGAATTTGAAATTGAAAATGAAGCAAAATATACTATTACTGACCAAGAGGGAGTACTAATTTTCACCAACTTTCAAGAAATTGAAAATAAAAATTTAAGAAATTACTCTCAGTTTAGTATTGACTTTCTTAAAGACGAAGTAAGCTCTCAAAAAAGCGTTTTAACCATATATATAAAAGGGTTAAATAAATCTATCTCAAGATCTATTTCAGGTGTTTTTCTTATCTCATTTGTACTAATATTAATTATACTTAGTGCATTTATTATTTCTATAAAAATTATAAAAAGCCAAAAAAGAACAACACAAATTAAAACTGATTTTATAAATAATATGACTCACGAGTTGAAAACACCAATAGCAACTATAGGATTAGCTTGTGAGGCTTTAATTGATTCTGGAATTGAGCTTAACACTAAAAAAAAATCTTCTTTTTTAAATACAATTCAAAATGAAAACGAAAGACTGGGTAAATTAGTTGAAAATGTTTTAGAAAATTCTTTATCTGAAAAGGGCAATCCAGAACTGAACTTAGAAATATTCAATTTAGAAAAAATAATTCAAAAGGCTGTAAAGTCCATCGAAATTTCATACAATACCAAGAAAGGATTGATATTCACTGACTTTATGGCACAAAATGTGCTTGTAGAGGCGGATAAATTACACATTACAAATGTAATTTATAATTTACTTGATAATTCTTTAAAATATTCTCTTAAAAAACCCAAAGTTACCATTTCAACTAGAGATATAATTGGGGGTATTATAATAAGAATTAAAGATAATGGCATAGGAATTGCTAAAGAATACCATGAACAGGTTTTTGAAAAGCTTTTTCGAGTACCAACAGGTAACATTCATAATGTTAAAGGTTTTGGTTTGGGTTTAAGCTATGTTAAGTCAATAATTGATTTACATAATGGAAATATTAAAATTGAAAGTAAGCTGAAAGAAGGTAGTACTTTTTTAATAAGTCTGAAATCATCTAAAATAATTAAATAATGAAAAAAGAACTTAAAATACTATTAATTGAAGACGACGAAAACTTAGGAAGTATTACTAATGATTATTTAATTGCTAAAGGTTTTGACTGTAATTGGGAAAAAAACGGTGAAGTTGGCTATCAATCATTTGTAAAAAATTCTTTTGACATCGTGATAATGGATATCATGATGCCAATTAAAGACGGTTTTTCAACTGCCCAAGATATTAGAGGAATTGACAAGAACACACCCATTATTTTCTTGACTGCAAAATCAATGAAAGAAGATACTTTAAAAGGTTTTGAAATTGGTGCTGATGATTATATTACAAAACCATTTAATATGGAAGAATTAATCGCAAGGATAAATGCAATTATTAAAAGAACTAAGACAGACGAAAATACACACTTTGATGACTTGGATATTGGAAAGTTTAAATTTAACCCTAAAATGCAGCTACTAAAAATAGGTGATGAGACTTTTAAATTGACTACCAAAGAAACTGACCTGTTATTGCTACTACATAAAAATAAAAATGATGTGTTAGAAAGAAACCACGCCCTTAAGGCGGTTTGGGGGGATGATAATTATTTTAACGGTAGAAGTATGGATGTTTACATTGCTAAATTAAGAAAGTATCTTAAGGAAGATGAATCCATTCAAATTATCAATGTTCACGGAAGAGGCTTTAAATTATTAACTTAAAAACTAAAGACTTTTTGTTCTTCCGCCATCAAC
>MDTC01091638.1_pt1 | contig 10019 bp, 6 predicted proteins | sample 811181 | NCBI WGS metagenome assembly MDTC01 (sample SAMN05326644, study PRJNA326480) | marine metagenome | isolation source: seawater | place: Pacific Ocean: North | collected 2011
CAAACCCAAAGAAATTCTGAGTGCGCAAGACGCATCACTTTCTTCCAAACCAATGGCCTTCAAAACATCGCTAGATTTTACTTTCCCACTCGAACAAGCGGAACCGGCGGACACTGCAATTCCCTCTAAGTCCATTTGCATAACTTGTGTCTCTCCTTTCCATCCAGGTGTTACTAAACAGGTCGTATTAGGCAAACGATTAGAATCCTTACCTATTAAGATAGGAACATCTGAAAATTCTTCAATCATATTTTCTAGAATCATTCTAAATTGTGAAATCTTTTCCCATTTACCACTACGTAGATCCTTCTCAGCCACTTCAGCTGCAGCTCCAAACCCTACTATACCGATAACATTTTCTGTTCCAGATCGTCGTCCCATCTCTTGGCCACCCCCTTTAATTTGAGCAGCTAGATCTGTTCCCCTTTTAACAATTAAAGCTCCAACACCCTTGGGACCACCAATCTTATGAGCAGAAATCATTGCACAATTACAACCAAGCCAATTAAAAGCGAGAGGAACCTTGCCAAAAGCTTGGGTCATATCAGAAAGCCATAGACCTGCGACACTTTTTTGAATTATTCCAGTTTCTGAATTAGCAACCTGTAGCGTTGATTGACTGGGTTCTTTGATATTTACTAAACCATGTCGATCAACTGGAAGTTTGACGTCACACCAGCTTGTGACGGCTTCATGTTCAATTTTGGAGCATGCAATATCTCGTCCAACAAGAGCTAATGCTGCAGACTCGGTAGCACCAGATGTAAATATTATATCAGCTCCAACCGCACCAATAGCCGCAGCAATTTTCATCCTGGCATTTTCAATTAGGGCTTTTGCAGCACGTCCCTCTAAATGAACCGAGGAAGGATTGCCAACGACACTCATAGCCTCAACCATTGCCTGCTTTGCTTCATTTCGTAATGGCGCCGTTGAATTGTGGTCGAGATAAATTCTCATATAGTATCAGGAATTACAGAAAAAATAGTTGGCACCGCTGGACAAGGAGCGAGTTCATTTTCAATCACGTCAGATAACCTGGTTTGATGCAAATAAACAAATACGTGAGCGCTTAAGCCTTCCCAAAGCCGATTTGTCATGGATTGAGCCTGAGAGCCAGACAAGCCTCCCGAAGCACCAGCACCCTGGCTCATTGCATCAACACTTTCTTCTACCGCGGTTAAAATATCAACTATTCGAATTTGATGAGCGGCTTTAGCTAACCTGTAGCCGCCACCCGGACCCCGTACTGAAGTCACCAATTTTGACCTTCGAAGTTTTACAAACAACTGCTCAAGATATGGCATCGAAATATTTTGTCTCTTCGAAATATCGCCCAAGGAGACCAAGTTATCTTTAGTTGACAGAGCAATATCAGCCATTGCAACCATTGCATACCGACCTTTTGTACTTAGCTTCATATTTAACCCATTCAGTATTTATTGACCTTTGTAGTTACACCGCTTAAGTGCATCACACGCAGGTTGTTAAAAGTTTAGAATTCTTCTAAATTTGCTTTTAGTGTAAGTCAACGAAACTATAATGAGTATTAGGAGTTAATAGTAATGCCAGAGGTTATTTTTCCTGGTCCAGAAGGCCGTTTAGAAGGTCGTTACCATCCACAAAAAGACCGAGACGCTCCTATTGCTATAATCTTGCACCCACACCCTCAGTTTGGAGGTACCATGAATAATAAAGTGGTTTACAACCTTCACTACGCTTTTTTTAATATGGGGTTTACCGTCTTAAGGTTTAATTTTCGGGGTGTAGGCAAATCTCAGGGAGAATACGATCAAGGTGTTGGCGAATTATCGGACGCAGCTAGTGCTCTGGATTATCTACAATCTATGAATAATAATTCTAAGCACTGTTGGGTGGCCGGGTTTTCTTTTGGTGCATGGATTGGAATGCAGCTTTTGATGAGACGACCAGAAATTACTGGCTTTATTTCTGCTTCACCTCCGGCCAATATGTATGACTTTTCTTTCTTGGCACCTTGCCCATCATCTGGCTTGATAATCAATGGTACGAAAGACCGCATTGCCCCCCCAGAGGATACTACAATTTTAGTTGAAAAACTTCATGAACAAAAAGGTATAACTATAACGCATACTCAACTTGAGGGAGCGGGTCACTTTTTTGCGGAACCATATATGGATCCTATGATTGATCACGTGACAACTTATGTCAAAAGACGGCTTACAGAAAATACACGGTAATTAAATATCTACAAAAGTTAATTTTTATTTTTTTGTAGATTTTGTTTTTCCGTAAGAGATAGCGATTTCAGCTAAGTCTTTTGCTATAGAGAACGCTCCTTTAAATTTATCTGAATTTCTATGCCAGTCACGTTTAATTATAAGTTTATTATCTTTGACTTGTGCCATACCATTTTGCTGATTAATAAAATCTACCAAACCTTCCGGCGATATAAATTTATCATTATGGAATTGCACAGTGGCCCCTTTTGGACCACCATCAAGCTTGCTAATCCCCGCCTTTTTGCAAAAAGATTTTATTCTAACAATCAATAACAAAGTATTTACTTCGCTTGGTAAATTGCCAAACCTATCGATTAACTCTGCGGCAAACCCCTCAAACTCAACTTTTCTATTTAAACTAGAAAGCCGCCTATACAGACCCAAACGAACATCTAAATCCGCTACATAAGTTTCGGGTATTAATACTGAAACTCCCAAATTTATTTGAGGTGACCAATGATTATCCATTGAAGATATTACATCAATTTCCCCATCTCGGATTTTTGCAATCGTCTCCTCCAACATCGATTGATAGAGCTCGTATCCAACATCACGAATTTGACCCGATTGCTCTTCTCCAAGTAAATTTCCTGCACCTCTTATATCCAAATCCTGACTAGCCAATGAGAACCCTGCACCCAATGCATCAAGAGATGCTAACACTTTAAGTCTTTTTTCGGATGCGGTTGTCATTTTCGCCCTTACCTTAGTGGTCATGTAAGCATAGGCTCGTAGTTTAGAACGACCAACTCGGCCTCTTATTTGATACAACTGTGCTAATCCAAACATCTCAGCTCGGTGAACTATGATTGTATTTGCGGAAGGAATATCCAAACCACTTTCTACGATCGTGGTGGCAAGGAGTACATCAAATTTACCATCATAGAAAGAGTTCATGCGATTATCTAATTCACCAGGAGGCAATTGGCCGTGAGCAATAACGTATGAAACCTCAGGGACATGATCTCTAAGGAAAAGTTCAATTTCGTCAAGGTCAGCTAGTCTAGGTACGACATAGAAAGATTGACCGCCCCTGAAGCGTTCACGAAGCAATGCCTCTCTAATGGTAACAGTATCAAACTCACTTATGTATGTTCGAATTGCTAACCTATCCACAGGTGGTGTAGCGATTATAGATAGGTCACGCACACCAGCAAGCGACAACTGTAAGGTTCTTGGTATTGGGGTTGCGGTAAGAGTTAAGACATGGATATCGCTTCTTAATTGTTTTAACCGCTCTTTATGTTGTACACCAAAGTGTTGTTCTTCATCTATGATCAGTAGACCTAGATTTTTGAATTTTATACTTTGCGCTAAAAGTGCATGTGTGCCAATAACAATATCCACAGTTCCCTCTTGTATCTCGGCTCTTGTTTTATTTGCGTCTTTTTTCGAAATAAAACGGGATAACTGTCTAATCTCAATTGGTAAACCACGAAATCGATCAAGAAAACTCTTACTATGCTGCCTCACTAAAAGTGTTGTTGGAGCAATAACTGCAACTTGGAAGCCCGCGATGGCCGCCAAAAAAGCTGCTCGCATAGCTATTTCTGTTTTCCCAAAACCCACATCGCCACAAACAAGCCGATCCATTGGACGTCCAGATGTTAAATCACCGGTAACATCTGCAATGGCATTCATTTGGTCATCAGTTTCTTGATAAGGAAATTTGGCCGAAAATGCATCCCAAACACCTGGCGGAGGTTCAAATATAGGAGCAGTTCTTAATTCTCTCTCAGCAGCAACACGAATTAATCTTTCTGCAATATCTTTAATTCTTTGTTTTAGTTTAGCTTTTTTTGCTTGCCAAGCTGCTCCACCCAACTTATCCAAAAGTCCAAAGTCCTGGCCATATTTCGAAAGCAACTCAATATTTTCAACAGGAAGGTAAAGTCTAGAATTCTCAGCATATTCTAACACTAAGCATTCGTGACGAGCCCCGGCTGCATTAACTACTTCTAGGTTATGATACTTTCCAACACCGTGATCAACATGAACAACTAAATCACCAGAGGTAAGAGATGTTGCCTCAGTTAAAAAATTTTCTGCTTTTCTACGTTTAGACGAATGTCGAATTAACCGTTCACCTAAAACATCCTGCTCAGAAATAACCGTAATCGTATCAGTTTGGAAGCCTTGTTCTAAATTCCAAACCACCAGAAATAAACCGGCCTTATCAACTTGGCTTATATTTTGGACAAGATACGCTACACTCAAACCTTCATCTTCTAGTAATCCCCTTAATCGTTCTCTAGCACCGTCGGTGTAACTTGCGACAATAACTGGCCTGGTCACCATTTCTGATTTAATATAGGAAGATAAGGCACTGAAAATGTTAACACTTTCAATTTGTCGTTCAACAGAAAAATTTTTGCCTGTTTTGCTTCCTGCATCTAGAGTGTCAGGACCTGGTTTTAGTGGAAATGGGCTAAACTGTAATACTTTGCGAGAACTTAATGAAAAATTCCATTCACTCTCATTTAAATATAATCTTTCCGGCTCTATTGGTTTGTAAACAGAGTCTAACTTATTTTTTTGATCTAAATTCTCTTTCCTCGATTGAAATTGATCTAAGATAACTTCCCAACGAGAAGAGCGAGCGACATCAATATTATCATCAAGAGTTACCATTGACCCTGGCAGGTAATCAAAAACAGTTTCCAATTTTTCATGAAAAAACGGAAGCCAATGCTCTACACCTTGATATTTATTTCCAGCACTAACAGATTCATATAAAATATCTTTTGTGTGTGACGCGCCAAACTCTTTTCGGTAATTTTTCCTAAATCTGGTAATTGAGGCTTCGTTCAAAATAACCTCAGAAACAGGAGCGAGCTTTACATTTAGCATTTTTGACACTGTTCTTTGAGAAATTGGATCAAATTGACGAATGCCATCTAAAACGTCACCAAACAAATCAAGTCTAATGGCTCCAATTTCACCAGGCGCAAATATATCTATAATTCCACCCCTAATGGCGTAATCACCAGGCTCGGAAACAGTGGAGGTTTTCGAAAAACCCATTTCATTAAGAAATGAGTACAACAAATTAAGGTCTATACGCTGACCGACTTCGGCTTGAAAAGTTGCAGACGAAAGAATTGATCTATTAGGAATTCTTTGAGTTGCCGCGTTAGCGGTTGTTAAGATTATACATTTCGAAGAGGTCTTCTGGGCTAGATCAGTTAACAGAGATAACCTTCGTGAAGATATTTCTGAATTTGGAGAAATACGATCGTATGGCAAACAATCCCAACCAGGAAATATTTTTATTGGAATATCTGGAGCAAAAAAGGTCAAAGCATCTTTAACTGCTGCCATTCGTTTATCGTCTCTAGCCACGTGGAGAAGGTGAGAACCAGATTTTTCAAATTCTTTTACGATTAAGGCCGCGTCATACCCCTCAGGGGCACCACCCATTTTTAAAAATTTATTGATCATTTTAAAGCTAACAAGTCGAATTTCGCTCAGGTTAAAATAAGTTAGTTTTTAAGTTAAAATATGAACCCCATATAATGCTACTAAACAGCGTTATCGATGCGATTAGCAAAGAAACACGTCTAAATAACTTAACTTTAGCGAAGACATCCTGAAAGGAAGCTTTACCGAAGCTGTCAATAGACTGGCGAAGACAAAGACGCAAGATAATGGAAACTAAAAATGGGCAAAAAAGTAAAAAAACGGCTTGAAGAAACTCTACAGAATAAAAAAACGCCGTAATCATCCAGTTAACAACCATAAAAGAAAAAAAACATATTGGCACAAGAATTAAATTATAATTTTTGTATTTATATAGATAATCCACTTTTAAATAAAAAAACTTAAGTATCTCTCCTTGTTGCGATATCCCACTATTTGAAGCAGTAGCCCACTTAGAGTAGCTGTGTACTGAAAACTTATCTATTGTTCCTACCCAAACGATAGTTAGTAGCATCCAAAACCATATGCTCGAATAAGCTTCTATTGAAAAAAAAATCATAAATTAATCACTAAATTAAATTTACCTACCTTTGATTTAGTCTTGACCGGCAAAACTACAAGAATTCGTAGACACAAACACTTGAGGTCATGTAGAATTCATGTAATCTAAATAAAAAAGACTTTTCATATATGAATATTATAGACCAAAAATTTCCAGCATCACGCCTTAGGCGCACTCGGAAAAACGAAAAAATACGAAACTTGGTTAGTGAAACAAGTATTAGTGCAAGTGATTTCATATGGCCCGTTTTTATATGTGACGGACATAACGTTGAACAAGATATACCTTCAATGCCGGGCGTGAAAAGAAGAAGCGTTGACCGCCTTGTCCAAGCCGCTTCGGAGGCGTTTGATTTAGGGATTCCAGCCATCTGTTTATTTCCCTACACAGATCATTTATTAAAAACAGAAGATTGTGCTGAGGCATGGAACCCGGACAATTTGTCAAACAAAGCGACAAGAGCCATTAAAAAAGCTGTTCCAGAGCTCGTTGTCATGTCAGATGTAGCCCTAGACCCCTACAATATTAACGGACACGATGGGTTCGTCGAAAATGGAAAAATTTTGAACGATAAAACGATTAAAGCTTTGGTCAAACAAGCCCTTTCACAAGCTGACTCAGGCATTGATGTTATAGGACCATCCGACATGATGGATGGTCGCATAGGAGCAATTAGGTCAGCCTTAGAAGCAAATGGACATGATGAAGTCGGAATAATGTCATATTCGGCAAAATATTCTAGTAGTTTTTATGGGCCTTTCCGAGATGCTGTCGGAGCATCTGGCGCTCTTACTGGAGACAAAAAAACATATCAAATGGATATAGCAAATTCTAATGAAGCATTACGATTGGTAGCTAGAGATCTGAAAGAAGGTGCGGATATGGTTATGATAAAACCTGGGATGCCCTATCTTGATATCTGTAGAAGAGTAAAGGACGAATTCGGCGTTCCGACTTTTGCATATCAAGTAAGTGGCGAATACGCCATGTTAGCTGCAGCTTTTGAAAATAACTGGCTTGATCGAAATAAAATCATTATCGAAACTTTAATGGCGTTTAAGCGATCCGGATGCGATGGTATATTAACTTATTTTGCCCCCGAAGCAGCAAAACTATTAAAATAAATAAATTTAAACGGTTTCTGATGAAAATTATTTTTAAATCCCTCTCAATAATCTTAGTGCTTACAATATCACTTTCATCTTGTGGTATTCCAAAGATCTCCAATCCTTTGAATACTCCAAAAGCGGCTGCGCAGATTGATGCAAGGGTTTTTACAACAATAGAACAAATGTACTTGGAGTATCCGTACAGCAGACAATTAGCAGCAAAAGCGTCTGGTTTATTGGTAATGCCGCTTGTTACCGAAGCTGGCTTTGGCATTGGAGCAGGATATGGCCGAGGAGCCCTTGTCATGAATGGTTCGGTGAAAAACTATTATTCATCAATCTCAGCGAATACAGGAATTCAACTAGGTGCCCAGCAATATGCACATGTTTTATTTTTCATGACAGACACAGCACTAACTCAATTTGAATATTCAATGGGTTTTTCAGCAGGTGGGGATTTGGAATACATCACGCCAAGCATTAGCGAGTCATTGAAAGTGGAAACACTAACAACCTTATCCCCCGTCATTGCTTTAGTATTTGGCCAGGCGGGATTAAAGGTTGGCGCCACGTTAGAGGGTAGCAAATATACAAAGCTGCGGTTCTAAGATCAAAAAAAACATAATTTTAGTGTATTCTTTACCAAGAAAAATTTTAAGAAATATCTAAAGTCTTTCATTGCGCACAACATACATGCTCTGCTATACAAATACTAACAAAATGTAGTATTTTTAGATGGGTACAGATCCTTGAGCGAGTCAGAAGATAATTCAGAAGACAATGGATCGAGTGTTGTCGAACGAAAGCCTTACGATGGTCCGTCAATCTCGATAACTAAAGAGCTTAAAACTTCATACTTAGACTACGCAATGAGCGTAATTGTAAGCAGGGCAATACCTGATCTAAGGGATGGCTTAAAGCCTGTCCATCGTCGAATTTTATACGCAATGCAGGAAACAGGCAACACCCACGAAAAATCATATCGGAAATCTGCGAGACCCGTAGGTGACGTTATGGGTAAATATCACCCGCATGGCGACAGTGCAATTTATGATGCTTTAGTCAGAATGGCTCAGCCGTTTTCCATGTCATTACCTTTGCTAGACGGTCAGGGCAATTTCGGGTCGATGGATGGGGATAATCCTGCTGCCATGAGATATACAGAAGTGCGGATGGATAAACCTGCAGCCTTTTTATTAAGTGACATAGACAAAGATACGGTGGATTTTCAGGACAATTACGATGGGAAAGATCGAGAACCGTCAGTCCTTCCAGCCCGATTTCCAAATATGCTGGTTAACGGTGCGGGAGGAATAGCTGTTGGAATGGCAACAAATATTCCGCCGCACAATCTTGGTGAAGTTGTTGATGCGACTTTAGCCCTAATACAAACGCCTGATTTAAGCTCGGAAGATTTAATACAATATGTACCCGGGCCAGATTTTCCTACTGGTGCAATGATGTTGGGTCGATCAGGCGCTCGCAAAGCATATCTCGAAGGTCGAGGAAGCGTTATAATTCGCGCTAAAACTAAAATTGAAGAGATTAGAAAGGATCGATATGCAATTATAGTTGAAGAAATCCCATATCAAGTCAACAAAGCTTCTATGATAGAGAAAATTGCCGAACAGGTGCGGGATAAAAAAGTTGAAGGAATTTCACACGTACAAGATGAAAGCGACAGGAATGGCGTAAGAGTTGTTGTCGAATTAAAAAGAGATGCAACACCAGATGTTGTTTTAAACCAACTTTATAGATTTACGCCAATGCAAACCTATTTTGGCTGTAACATGTTAGCCTTAAATGGCGGCAGACCAGAACAATTAACATTACGTTCATTCTTGACTAACTTTATTGACTTCAGAGAAATTGTTGTGGCTCGCCGAACAGCCTTTGAATTGCGGAAAGCTCGTGAACGCTCGCATATACTATGCGGCTTGGCTGTAGCAGTTACAAATGTCGATGAAGTGGTCGCAACTATCCGTTCATCTTCTGATGCCGCTGAAGCGCGCGAAAAACTTATGCAGCGCCGCTGGCCAGCTGGGTCGATCGCTGAGTATATAAAACTCATTGATGACCCTACCCATACAATTAACAAAGACGACACCTACAACCTTTCAGAGACCCAAGCGAGAGCCATACTGGAGCTAAGGTTACAACGGCTAACACAAATTGGCGTAAAAGAAGTTACTGAAGAGTTAAAAACTCTTTCAATAAAAATCAAAGAATATTTGGCAATTTTAGGTTCTCGTGAACAAATCATGGCAATTATTACGAATGAATTGAAAGAGGTAAAAGATCAGTTTGCAGTTCCTAGGAGAACAGAGATTGTAGAATGGTCTGGCGATATGGAGGACGAAGACCTAATCGAGCGTGAAGACATGGTCGTAACTGTTACTTCAGGAGGATATATTAAGCGCACACCACTTATTGATTTCCGATCGCAACGTCGTGGCGGTAAGGGCATGGCAGGTATGCAAACGAAAGACGAAGACGTAGTAACGACACTATTCGTAGCGAATACCCATACCCAATTACTATTTTTTACAACTGATGGTATGGCTTATAAACTAAAAACATGGCGGCTGCCTTTGGGTGGAAGGACAGCCAAAGGGAAAGCAATAGTCAATATATTGCCAATCCCAGTAGGCGTTTCGATAGCTGCAA
>MDTC01122228.1_pt1 | contig 10018 bp, 9 predicted proteins | sample 811181 | NCBI WGS metagenome assembly MDTC01 (sample SAMN05326644, study PRJNA326480) | marine metagenome | isolation source: seawater | place: Pacific Ocean: North | collected 2011
GCAAAATCTTTAGATATGAAAATAACTTGGAAGGGTGAAGGAATTAATGAGAAAGCTTTTGATGAAAAAGGAAGAAATATTATTTCTGTCGAGAAGAAATTTTTTCGAACAAATGATTTTTCATCTACTTTTTCAAATATGAATAATCTACAAAATAAGTTAGGATGGCAACCTAAAATTACCTTTAAAGAACTTGTAACTGAAATGTCCCTAAATGATTTAAACTTATTAAAAGATAATCCCCTTTAAAATGTCTAACAAAAAAACCGCACTAATTACTGGTATTACTGGTCAAGATGGAGCATATCTAGCTGAATTATTAATTAAAAAGAATTATGTAGTTCATGGGATTATCAGGCGTTCCTCGTCACTAAATACCGAAAGAATAGATCACTTATATGAGAATCCTCAAAAAAAGAATAAAAAATTATTTCTTCACTATGGAGATCTTACCGACTCGTCAAGTTTAGCTAGAATCATAGACATTTCGAAACCCGATGAACTTTATAATCTAGCTGCTCAAAGTCATGTAAGTGTAAGCTTTGATGAACCAGAATATACTGCTAATACTGATGCCTTGGGTACTCTAAGAATTTTAGAAACGCTTAGGTTGCTTAAATTGCATGAAAAAACTAAATTCTATCAGGCATCAACATCTGAACTCTTTGGCAAGGTTCAGGAATCACCCCAATCAGAAACAACTTCCTTTTACCCCAGAAGTCCATATGCAGTATCAAAGCTTTTCGCATACTGGACTACGGTCAATTATCGAGAAGCCTATGATATGTTCTGTTGTAATGGAATTTTGTTCAATCATGAATCTCCTTTAAGAGGTGAAACTTTTGTTACGAGAAAGATTACAAGAGCTTTATCTCGGATTAAATTAGGCTTACAAGATACTCTTTATCTCGGAAATTTGGATGCAAAAAGAGATTGGGGACATGCTCAAGATTTTGTAGAAATGCAATGGCTAATGATGCAACAAGATAAACCTGATGATTTTGTAATCGCAACAGGGAAACAGCATTCAGTGAGAGACTTCGTTAACGAATCAGCAAAATCTTTAGATATGAAAATAACTTGGAAGGGTGAAGGAATTAATGAGAAAGCTTTTGATGAAAAAGGAAGAAATATTGTTGCAATTGATAAAAGATATTACAGACCTTCAGAAGTAGATTCTCTTTTAGGAGACGCTTCAAAAGCAAAGAAAATTTTAGGATGGAAGCCGAGAATTTCCTTTGAGGAATTAGTTTCGGAAATGTCTCAAAGCGATTTAAAAAAAGCAGAACAAGAAAAGTTAATTCTTGAAAATTAATGAAGCCTAAGATATTTGTTTTAGATGTTGATGGAGTTCTAACTAATGGTCAGTTTCTATACGACCAAAATGGTAAAAGTCACAAGATTTTTGGAGCAGACGATAGTGACGCCCTAAAATTACTAGAACCCTTTGTGAAGATTTTTTTTGTAACTGCTGATAAAAGAGGTTTTCCAATATCTAAAAAAAGAGTTGTAGACGATATGGGCTATCCACTTGAACTCGTTTCTTCTCATGACAGAATCAATTGGATTGAAAAAAATTTCAAACTATCTGAGACAATTTATATGGGAGACGGATTCTTTGATAACATTACAATGTCTAGAGTAGGTTATTCAATTGCTCCTTCAAATAGTGATCCAAAAGCAAAGGATGTAGCAAATTATGTAACCTTTAGGCAAGGAGGGGATAGAGCTGTAGCAGAAGCATGCATGCATCTTTTAGAAGTTTTTTTTAAAGAATAAAAATACAAAAATGAAAAAAAGAGAAGAATTAATAGATTTTCATTTAAAAAGGAAATGCACTCTTCTTGGAGTTGGTCCAATGAGCAAAAACTGTGTTGATGCTTCCATTGAATTAGCAAATCATCACAATGTTCCGCTCATGTTGATAGCAAGCAGAAGACAAATAGATTCAGAAGAATTTAATGGTGGATATGTAAATAATTGGTCAACTAAGGATTTTGCAAATTATGTTAGAGAGAAGGATAAAAAAAATAAAATTATTCTTGCACGAGACCATGGAGGACCTTGGCAAAACAATTTAGAAGTCAAGAAAGGATTATCATTAAATGAAGCTATGTCTTCCGCAAAGCTTTCCTTTAAAAGAGATATTCAAGCAGGATTTGATATGTTGCACATCGACCCGAGTATTGATATTCATTCATCTCCATCACAAAAAGAGGTAATAAATAGAATAATAGATCTTTACGAATTTTGTTTTAAAGAAGCAAAAAAAAATAATAAGGATATTTTTTTTGAGATTGGAACAGAAGAGCAAAGTGGAACAACAAATAATCCTGAAGATCTTTCAAAAACCTTAGATGAAATATATTCTCGATGTTTGAATAAAAAACTGCCAAAACCTACTTTTGTAGTCATTCAATCTGGTACGAGAGTAATGGAAATGAGAAATGTTGGTTCATTTGATCAGCCCTTGAGAGTTAAAGGGCAATTAGCAGTAGAGATTCAAGTTCCAAAAATGATTGATATTTGCAACAAATATCGAATTATGATGAAAGCTCATAACACTGACTATCTTTCTAATGAATCACTTTTATGGCACAGAAGGCTTGGTATTCATGCGGTAAATGTTGCGCCTGAATTTGGAGTAATTGAAAGTAAAACGCTACTTGACACTCTTAGAAAAAATAGTTTGCATTCTCTCGCAGAAAGATTTGTTAAAATTTCATATTCATCAAAGAAATGGAAAAAATGGATGATTAAAAATACAAAGGCTTCAGTTGAAGAAAAAGCTATTATTTCAGGGCACTACATTTTTTCAAATGATGCTTTTTTGGAGCTTAAGGAAGAAGCTTCAATAAAACTTAAAGAGAAAAGTTTAGATTTAGATTTGATTTTGAAAGATTCTGTTAAAAATGGAATTGAAAGATACCTTAAAAACTTGAGGATTATAAATTGAAATCAAAAAAAGTTGCAACAATAATCCTAAATCGAAACCTGCCTAAAATTACCGATAACTTATACAATCATTTAAAAAAATATGATGGAGACTACACAGATATTTTTATTGTTGAGGCAGGATCTAATAAAAAAAATCTCTCAGTAAATTATACTTGGCATGCAGATTGGAAAGAAGCAACCACAAAAGGTTTAAGGTACTCGAGAGGAATGAATTTTGGCCTTTCCATGCTGTCAAAGGAGAATAAATATAAAGAGTATGACTATTTTTTCTTGATTACAAACGATACTATCTTAAGGAAAAAGAAAACTCTACTACCAATGCTAGAGTTATTTGATTCTCATGAGAGGCTCGGAATTTTATCTCCATGTTCAGCAAAATGGGGAGAAAAAGATTTGCTTAAGAAAGATAAGATAAAATATTTTTGGTTTATTCATAACAATGCATATATGATTTCAAAAGATTTTATTGATTGTATTAAATCTAATAAACGCCCTGGCTACATGCATTTTTTATTTGATGGAAACAATTTTAGAGGTTTCTTGGCAGAAACTGAATTAATTGCAAAAGCTTATGCAAACGATTTTGCCGCTGCTATAACTTCTGAAGTTTTTGCTGAAGAAGATGAATCACATCTGTTAAATAATTCTGATCTAATAAAGACAGAGAAATACGATGAAAACTTGAAACTTTACATCGAAGAAGGACTTACTTGGATAAAAGAAAAATATGGTTTTTCTAATAGATGGATGATGCAACAACATGCAAAAAACTTATATGATTCCTTTTTTCTATTTTTTCCAGAATATGAAAAATATAAAATTTAATTAAAAATTATGAACATTGAGTTAGGCGGAAATAAGCTTTCAAAAGTGTCTTTGAATCAAGAGGGAGAGTATCTTTTAGGCGAAAATCCTTACAAATTTTTGCTTATAAATATTAAAAATAAAGAATTCCGCTATAAGGAACTAAAATCATTTACCGTTTTTATTATAGATCAAAGTCAAGAATCAGAAGTAATCTGTAAAAATATAAATAAGCTCTTCAAAAAAGGAGATGTTTTACAAATAGAATCTTCAGAAATTGTCTTAAATGTAAAAGGAAATGTTTCTTTTATTATTTCTGGTAGAAACAATTCTCTACAAATTCCTGAAGGAGTTAACCTAATAAAAAATAAAGACGTATACAAAGTCAAAAAGCCATGGGGTAATGAATTATGGTTGAGTGGCAAACATCCCTCTTATGCTTTAAAAGAAATCAATCTAAATGCTGGTTTTAAAACTAGTCTTCAATATCATGAGTTAAAAAGAGAAACTATTGTTTTATTCAAAGGTAAAGGAAAACTTCATTACAAACAGAATGATAGTGTTGGAAATGATAATGTAAGTCCATCGGATTTAGGCACATTTAAGATATCAAAAAATCATTCTTTAGATGTTTGGCCTAAAGTTCTTCACAGAATGGAAGCTATTTCAAATATAACTTTTTATGAAACTTCTACACCAGAATTAGATGACGTAATCAGAGTTGAGGATGATAGTAACAGACTAAGTGGAAAAATTTTAGATGAACATCCCAAAAATTCTTTGAATGAAAAATAATCCTCTAGTATGCATTCTTACCTCAGGCAAAGGTTCAAGAATGGGTCCTCTGGGTAAAAAATTAAATAAATCTCTTCATCCCTTGGGAGATAAGGCAATAATCTCTCATATAATCGAGAAGTTTCCTAAAAGCAGTAAGTATGTGATTAGTTTGGGCTTTCATGGTTCTCAAGTGAAAAAATATCTTGAATTGGCTCATCCAGATAGAAGTTTTAAGTTTGTTTTTATAAAGAATTACCACGGAAAGGGTAGCGGTCCAGGACAATCACTTTTAGAGTGTAAAAACTTTTTAAATAAACCTTTCTTTTATGTAGCGTGTGATACTCTATGGGAGCAAGAAATAGACTTTTCTCTTAAAAATAATTGGGTCGGAGTTTCTAAAGTTAAATCATCTGAAACTATAAATTATTGCAATCTAAAAATTGAAAATAATCTTATTTCTGACATTAAAGACAAAATTAAAGTTTCTAGTAAAAACCATAAAGCTTTTATAGGACTCTGCTTTATAGAAAACCATAAGTTATTTTGGAAGGCTCTTAAAGAAAAAAAAATAACTGATGGTGAGCGTCAAATTTCTAATGGCCTTCAAGGTTTAATTGACTTTGATACTTTAAAAGCTATCGAATTAAATTGGGATGATGTTGGAACTCTAGAAAAATATAAAAAAACACAAAAAAAATTCTCAGAATACGATTTCAGTAAAACCGATGAAAGTCTGTATATATTAAATAACAAAGTAATTAAATTTTTTTCTGATCCTAAGGTTTCAAAAAATAGAGTAAAAAAATCAAAACTAAATAAAAAAGTTTTTCCTAAGATAACTGATTCAGATGAAAATTTTTATGCTTATGATTATGTAAAAGGTAAAAATTTATATCAACATCATAGTAAAAAAATTTTTAGAAACTACCTTGAGTGGCTTAAAGAAAACCTATGGCTAAAAAAAAATATTCCAGAAAAAAAATTTTCAAAAAGTTGCAAAGATTTTTACCAAAAAAAAACTATTGATAGGCTAAAAAAATTCAAAGAAAAATATCCTAATTACAAGGAAAAAGGAACAATAAATGGAAAAAAAATTCCACCAATTCAAGTTATTTTAGATAAATTGCCTTGGAGTGAACTATTTATAGGCTATCCAGTTTTTATGCATGGTGATTTGCACTTTGACAATACGATATTCGATAGAAAATCAAAAAAGTTTACCTTAATTGATTGGAGAGATGAATTTTCTGGTCACATTAATCTAGGCGATATTTATTATGATTTTGCAAAACTTTATGGAGGGTTGATACTCAATTATGACTTAATCAAAGAAAATAAATTTATTTATAAAGAGTCTTCTAAAGGCGTTATTTTCAGTTATGAGAGTAGGGATTTTTCTAAATATGTAAAAATATTTGAGGACTTCATATTGTCAGAAAATTTTAATTTAAAAAAAATAAGAATTCTCGTTGGCTTAATATACCTAAACATGTCTCCCTTACACACAAAACCTTTTGACAAGCTTCTGTTTAATCTGAGTAGAGAGTTTCTTTCAAGAGAAATTAATTAAAGTAAAGAATGTTTTTTCTAACTTTTTTTATAATCTTTTCAATAACATTTATTGCGGCACGTTTTTCATATCTCAGACAGATTTCAATATATTTCCTTTTTTTTTCTACAACCATTCTCGTTTATTTCGGATTTATTGGAGAGCTTACTGGATTTAATCCTATTGAAAATTCATCCGCTTTCTTTGGATTTTCCTTTCTTAGTGTTTTTGCAGCTTATTTGTTAAAAACTCAACCCTTAAGTTTAAAAAGTAATCCAATTAGTCTATTTTTGAATTTATTAAATCCTATCTACTTAGTTTCTGGTCCAATTCCAAAAAAACTATTTCTTTTTCAATATAAAAATTTTGTAAACAAATTTACTAAAAGACTCTTGTACCTAAACAGAGATTTTATAATCGGGATCCTTTTTGTATTTATTCTTGCTCCGACTCTTCATAAATTCTTTGTATTAAAGGAGAGTTTATATCTTATCGATATAATTTTTTTTGGAACAATATATGAATTCTATATTTATTTTAATTTCGCTGGATATTCTTTAATAGCTTGGGCAACTATGAGATTGATCGGAATTAAAGTAGACAGAAATTTCCAACAACCTTTTGGCGCAACTAATATAGTTGAATATTGGAGAAGATGGCATAGAACTTTAAGTAATGTATTGAAAGAACTTTTTTATAGACCAATAAAGTCTTTTACCAACATTTATATCGCAACCTTTATAACTTTTTTTGCATCAGCTTTATGGCATGGAATTACAGTTAACTTTCTAATTTGGGGTATATTTCATGGATTTTTCTGGAGCCTATCAAGATGGCTTTTTTTAAAAATTAAAAGAAGCTTTTTTATAAATCTTATTATTTTTATTTTTACTGTAATTGTAGGTCGAGTTATTTTTGCAGAATCAAATACTGACTTTCTAATTGATAAATTATTTATTATATTTAATCCATATTTATGGAATTATTCCTCAGGTATACAAACTACTTTTGCTTCATTAACTTTTAGAGAAATGATTCACGTATCAATTATTTTTTGGATCATTTTTTTAGAAATATTTCTTCCTAAAATAGGTTACAAACATAAAAATTATGAGCACCTTAAGTCTCCTTTAATTTCCACAGTTATTCTCCTATATGTATTATTATTTTTTACAGGTTTTAATACACCTGCGGTTTATGGGAACCGATAGAATGAAAATTTTTGAACTTTCATCCAAACTCACTTTATTTTCATTTTTTATTGTATATTTAATTGTTCTAAACTTTTTTTCAGAATCTTTACCTCAGCCTAAAGAACAAGATCTGATTGCTAAGGAACAAATATCATTATCCGATGCATGCATTATCTTTATTGGAGGATCTAATGTAATGCATGCAGTTAATGCTGAAAATTTGTCTTCTGAAGATTGTGGAGTATTCAATCTTGGAGTTGCTGGGGAAACAAGAACTTTTTCGATGTATCTTAATTGGCTAAAAAAATTAAATTTGAAGCCAAGTTTTATAATATACAGTTCAGTTGAAATTATTAATGAAGAACTGATAAATAATAAAAATTGTTTATTTTATTGCTCCTCTAATAATATCTCTATCGCATCACAAATAAGTAGTTTTTTTATCTCAGGCTTAGAAGCTTATAAAAATATTTACAACAGTTTCGGAGATAAGAAAAGATTTATATGTCTAAAAGATTTTTCACATAGAAATTTTCAAGAATCTTCGTTTAAAAATAACTCAAATGAAATTATTAACTCTATATCAGACAGAGTTTCAAAAATACAAGATACATTTAAAGGCAGCAAGATCTATTTAAGGATACCTGAATTCTACCTTAAGAAAAAAGATTTTATTATTTTCAAAGACATGATGACAATGAGAAAAAATAACTTAGAGGAAAAAGGCCATGTTTTCATAAACGAAATCTCTGAAGATTTGAACTCTAAAGAATATTTTTGTGATGCAACACACTTAAATGAAAAAGGTAGAGCATTTATAACAAAAAATCTAAAAAATTCTTTAATCGATATCTTATAATTAAAGAAAAATTTCAAATGATAGATCCTATAGATAGAAATCTATGTTCTTTTTCCAAGGAAAAAGATTTAGAGCATCTTCACACAATAAAAGACTTTCCTGTTTTTATGGGATGTGTTTCAACTAGTCAAAAAGAAGACATTTTTTTTGATATGTCTTGGGCAATATCTAAGTCTTCTGGGCTTGTACAGTTAGATAAACTTATTCCTCTAGATATTTTATATCAAGATTCTCATGGCTCAGGAAATATTGGAAAGATATGGTCCGAACATCATGAAAGCTTTGCAAAATTTATTTATCAATATAATCCTAAAAAAGTTCTAGAGATTGGAGGCGGTCATGGGAAACTCTCTAAGATATATGAATCTTTGGCAAAGATTGATTGGACAATCATTGAACCTAACCCTAACTTAGACAAAGACAATAAAACAAAAGTAATTAAAGGTTTTTTTGATAAGTCGTTTAAGAAAGATGATTCATTTGATACTTTTATCCATTCTCATGTTTTTGAACATGTTTATGATGTTAGCAGCTTCATGGAAGATTTGAATAATTTCAGTAAAGAAGGAGATAAACTGATCTTTTCTTTGCCTAATTTAGAGGAAATGGTCAGAAGAAAATATTCAAATGCACTTAACTTCGAACATACTGTATTTCTTACAGAACCTTATATAGAAGCTTTACTAGCAAATAATTCTTTCAAAATTATTAAGAAAAAATATTTCATGGAAGATCATAGTATTTTTTACTATGCCGAAAAAATAAAAAAAGTCCAAGAGATAAAACTTTCGAATGATTTATACAAAAAAAACAAAAAAATCTATCTAGACTATATTTCTAGTAGAAAAAAAGAAATAGAAAATATAAATATAAAAATTAATTCTGTAAATTCAAGTGTTTTTCTTTTTGGAGCGCACATATTTTCTCAAGAACTTATTACTATGGGTCTAAACTCAAAAAAAATAAAAAGTATTTTAGATAATGATCAATCTAAGCAAGGAAAAAGACTGTACGGTACTAATTTGTATGTGGATTCTCCTGAATGTTTGGAATCTGAAACCACTCCTTTAGTTGTTTTAAAAGCAGGTGTTTATAACAAAGAAATTAAAAAAGATATTTTGCAAAATATTAATCCAAAAGTAATATTTCTTGAGTAAATAAACCTTGTTTAAAAAAGTACTCTACATAGGACTAACTGATTTTTTTTTAAAAGGACTAGGATACTTTCTTCTTCCTTTATACTTATTTCTGATGCCACAAAATGAGTTTGCCGAGTACTCATTTACATTCTTTTGTGTTGTGCCTCTTTCTTCGTTGGTAGGTCTCAGCTTATTCAGTTCACTGGTAAAAAAACTCTCATCCGAAGAGGAAGAAACAAAAGCTAATATATTTTCGTCTCACTTTTTATTTCTTTTTTTATGGACACTTTTAATTATTTTATTACTTTTAATTTTTAAGGATTTTTTAATTGAAATCTTTTCAGATCAATTTGGCATTATTTTCTATGCTAAGGAAAAATTTTTAATTTTTATAGTTGTTATTTTTACAAACATTTTTTTAACTAATATTTATGGAGTATTAATTTCAAGATCGATAACCAGGGAAATTATGCTATTCAATTTTGTTAGATACTTATCATTAAATATTATTTGTTTAATATTAATTTATACAAATTTTCTATCTGATGACTCATCTCTATCAAGATACTATGGGATTGTTATTTCTGAGTCTCTTATTTTAGCCATATATCTTTTTCATTTTTCAAAAATATATTTAAAAAAATATTTTGACTATAAAGTGGTTATTGATTCTCTAAAACTTGGGCTGCCCTTAATGCCTCAAACAATATTTGCGCTGGTAATTGTGTTTTATGATAAA
>MDTC01252622.1_pt1 | contig 10017 bp, 6 predicted proteins | sample 811181 | NCBI WGS metagenome assembly MDTC01 (sample SAMN05326644, study PRJNA326480) | marine metagenome | isolation source: seawater | place: Pacific Ocean: North | collected 2011
ACCCCGAAGGTGCTCTTGCTAGATCAAAACAAAAAAATCATTGGCAAGCAAATTGGAGCTGAACAACTCGGCGATATACTCGGTCGATTAGAGGAAATGGAAAGCAAGGGCATACCTTACTAATTGCCCCTGATTGCACTGAATGAAAAAGGCCCGCTAAGCGGGCCTTTTTTGTTGATTAAGTTGGTTCGGTAATCATTTTACTCAGAACAAGGCAGTGCAAATGAGCTCAACAACATGAGCAAGTCAGTAGTTCCGACTATGTTATCGAGGTTCAAATCACCCAAGCACGCTGGGGAGTAGTCACACGTGCCATCGTCGTTGATTGCTGCAGAATCGAAGCTCGTCGCGTTTGAATTGGTACATCCTGCTGGATGCGTGTCATCAGCGATGATCAATTGAGCCGCTTCGCTACTGTTGGCACAGATATCGGTCGTCGTGTACACTCGCGTCATGCTGTACCGGCCATCGTTCAAACGTCCGACGTAGTCGATATAAGTTGTTTCTTCAACACCGGTGTCGTCGCTTGCTGCACCCGCAAAGTCCGCAGATGCCCATTCGGCAACAGCTAAATCCGTCTCCACTACCCCTGACAAGCTCAAGTGAGGCTCATTAAAATCTCCAACGCACCCGGCAGGTTCGTCAAAGTCACAGATGCCATCGTTATCGCTGTCGGTACAGATGGTCTGATCGCAGTCATCCCAGCCGGCCAGAATGTAAGTACAAGTGATATTATTGCTCAACGTGGCTGTTGAGTCGTAATTACACGCCGTTGCATCCGTGCATCCAGCGCATGAAGTGAATTCGCAGCTGCCGTCTTCCTCAGTGGCAGATGAATCGTAGTTGCACGCTGAGACAATTGAACATCCGTACACCTCAAATTCATCACACACGCCATCCTCGTCTTCATCAGTGAGGCAATTGCCCTCACAATCCAAGTAGTCGTCAGCTGGATAGGTGCAGCTATCGTCTTCCTCTGTGGCATCCATATTGTAGTTGCATGCATCCGCATCGGTACAGCCTGCAATTTCAAATTCATCACATACATCGTCCAGATCTGCGTCATTTAGGCAATTGCCATCACAATCGTACCCCGCATCGGAATAGATGCAGGACAATGTCAAGTTTAGGGTAGCAGTAGCGTCATAGTTGCATGCATCTGCTTCCATACAGCCAACGCAACTATCGAATTCACACGTGCCATCGTTGGTAGTAGCGTCTCCGTCATAATTGCATGCCGTAGCAACAGTACACCCACTTACAACGCAAGAACCGTCATCTGCGGTAGAACTCGCATCGAAGTTGTCCGCATCCGGATTTGTACACCCATAACAAGAGTAGTCACATGCAACAGGATAAATGTTGTCTTCATTGTAATCACATCCATCTGGGTTCATGCATCCTACGCACGAAGCCCATTCACAATCGCCTTCTTCACCATAGTTGCAAGCCGATGCAATTTGGCACGTCGTTATCATTCCCGAGGGAAGTGGAGACCCCTCCATTCCACCAGTACACGGCGTGCTGCCTCCATTCTCTAGAGAACATGCCGTGAGGTCAAAGTAGGTTGCGTTCACGTCATAATTGCAATCGCCTGGAATCATACAACCGTTTAGGACAGAGATGCACGTGCCGTCGTCTTCAGTCGCTTGAATACTGAAGTTTGGTGCAGCTGAATCGGTGCAGCCCAAAACCTCATTGTCGTCGCAGACTCCGTCTCCGTCAGTATCACCACTCAGAATTACTCCAGTTCCATCGACTTCACCAGAACAGGTATCGCAACTTCCAGCGAAAAGGCATGACGCTGAGCTAAGGGTCGCCGTATTGTCGTAGTTGCACGCCTGTGTAATGGCACAGCCGGCGCAGCTTGTGAATTCGCACGATGCATCATCGTCGGTTGCTGCTTCATGGTAATTGCACGCACCACTGTCGGTACAACCGCTAACTTCCAATTCATTGCAAATACCGTCGCCGTCTGTATCATTCAGGCAATCGCCTGCACAATTATAAAAGGTAGCAGCGTAGGTACATGCGCCTGAGTCGTCCGAAGCTGAGGCGTCATAATTGCACGCGCTAGCATCTTGGCAACCCGAAATTTCGTCTTCGTCACATACCCCATCAGCATCCGCATCGTTGAGGCAATTCCCGAAACAATCAAAGTACGTCGCCCCGTACAAATCCAACGGGTAATCGCACGATTCAGCGTCTTCAACTGTGGCATCAGGGTTGAAGTTGCACGCCTCTGTGACTGTACAGCCTGAGCAACTGACGTACTCACAGACGCTGTTCGTTGTGGCGTTGCAATCGTAGTTACATGCAGCTTCATTCTGGCAGCCTACTGTTTCGTTGTCGTCGTAAATACCGTTATTATCGGCATCAGCAACTGCAGACCCTCCATCGGTAGTTGTTGACTGGACGTAAACCGTAACCTCATTCCAAGCTTTACGCGCACCGCAATTGTTCAGCACCTCAATGGCGAACGTATAATAGCCCTCAATGGTAGCGTCAAAACCTGTGCCTGCTGGATTCAAGTTTGCAATCTCAGTTGATCCCATATTGGTATTGATTCCAAAGCTCGAGAAATCTTCGGCTTGCGTGAAGGGGTTTGAATCAAACGCCTCTCCAATGTTTATGGCGTACATGTTTGCCTCGTTATATCCAAAGCATGGATCAAAATCGATGTGCAAAATCACCTCAACACTATCAAACGCACCGTCAGCGACATCGGCATACATGAGGATGTTCCACTTCGCCTCTGGCCCTGAACCTGTTGGACCATCTATACTTGCAGGGCTATAACCTGGTTCTACGAAGTACACATTACCAGAACTGGCCGGGTTGTCGTTCGGTGCGACTGTGTTGCGCAACTTCACACCCAAGAAGGTAGTGATGTCAGCATTTTCCAGGACACACAAGTTATCATCACTAATGCCCGAACCAATGGACCAAGCAGTGGAATTGTTCAGCCCGTCGAGGTAGGTAGCATCAGGAAAATAATCGACTTGAGTCAGCTGAGCACCAAACCCGGCATAAGAAACAGGAGATGGTTCTGAACACAACTGAGCAGAGGCCGCCAGCGGAAAAACAACTAGGAGGGAAAGTAGGAATCGCATCATTAATCCAGTAATAATTCTTATTTAAGATACACAATATCGGCGACTAATAAAACAATAATTGCACCAAATACTCAAAATTCGTCGATAAACGCATTATATAAAGGTCAAAGGCACTCGCGCCCCTTTTACGGCTATCCATTCATGAAGGTTGCATTTTATTCTGTTTTTCATGCTTTTAGAAGGTTCTAGCACCTACTTTTACACTTTAATTTTGTACTCGTGAACATATTTGTAGGAAACCTAGCTTGGGGAGTTGATGACTTAGCCCTAAGAGAAGCGTTCGAAGCTCATGGAGCAGTAGAACGAGCGAAAGTCATTCATGACCGTGAAACTGGCCGTAGCCGAGGTTTTGGTTTTGTTGAAATGCCGAATCAAGAAGAAGCTCAAGCAGCAATCGAAGCCATGGAGGGTAAAGACCTCATGGGAAGAGAAATTCGCTGCAACGAAAGCGAATCCCGCGAGCGGAGATCGTAAGAGCAAAATAGTATTTAAGAAAAAGGAGGCCTAGTGCCTCCTTTTTTTATTACCCGGTATTTCCAAGGGTACTTAGCGGCCTTAAAATTTGCGTTCCTAATTGGCATCCCACAGCCCCCAAAATGCACCCACACTCCCTTCTGTGCCCACCTTCCAACCCTCATCAAAGGCAGAGAAATAGAACATCTCGATTCCTTCTCGTTGGGACCAATCTTGCGCATTGATAAAATACTTCAGTGCGTTTTCGTAGCTCGGTTCAGCCGCACCCAAGGAGTCTCCTGAACTCGGCCATCCCGTTTCGGTGATGATAACGCGCTTACCAGGTGCTGCCTGAACAGCTTGGTAGTACATCTGCTTCATGTATAGCAACGAATAATCATTGTGGCACGCCTCCCAATACGGATAACAATTCGCCAATATCACATCACATACCCCGGTAATCTTCGGGCGATTGGTGAATTCATAGTACGCGTCTACATAGCCCACAGGTATTCCATTAAGCGCTTGTTTTACCCTAAGGATATAGTCAATCAACTCCTCCTCCTCGAGCTCTTCACGGTACATGACCTCATTGCCCACTGCCGCCACGTCCACATACCCTGCATTTCCGAGGTCAATTAAGCCCTTCAGCTCCTCCTCATTTTTGTCCTGTTCTTCGCCAAGCCAAGCCCCAACAAGCGTCTTAAGTCCGTATTCCTTCGCAAGTTTTGGAATGATTTCATTCCCTTGAGTGCACGAGAACACGCGAATCCACTGGGTGTGTGGCACGAGCAACTCCAATTTCCGTCGAACCTGCGCCTCTGTAATGGCGTCTCCTGGCTCTTGGGCGCCTTCGTAGGGACTGAAACAAATGCCGTGCATACGGGCATTCAACAACCGTTCGCAATGCTCTTGCAACTCAGATTGGTTGAGCCCATTGACTTCTTGTCCTGTTAAGGACATGACTTTCTCTTTCCGGTACGACATACTAATTGTATCTCGATTGTAGTGTTTTGGTTTAGGCCGCACGCGTCTTTGCAAGCTCAGCTTTCAATTGCTCCGCACGCTCCTCTGTGATGTCATAGTTTTTCATGATGAGTACAGCGCCGATTACTCCGGCGATGGGCAGAAGTGAGTAAAACGCACGCATACCTGTTACGGCTGATTCGGTAACATGCTCTGCATCAAATCCAACTACCGAAAGAATAGCGCCGCTCAACAACGCTGCGACACCGAAGCCGAGCTTGACCATCCACCAGTACACAGCACCAAGCACGCCCTCGCGACGCTTTCCGGTTCTCAGCTCGTCCAAATCACAGACGTCCGCTGTCATGCTCATCATGATGGTGAAAAGGCTGCCAATACCAAAGGAGTGGAACGGCAGCGCAAACAAGAATAAATACGGTTTACCTGGAATGAAAAGAAACCAAAACAAAACGTAGCCCACAATTGAAATAAACTGCGACACCATAAAGGCCTTTTTCTTGCCAAACTTCTTGGACATCCACGTCACCAACGGGATAACAAGAAACGTTGTAATCAACGCACCCACCGATCCGTGCATAGCTGGCCAGGTTCCCGCACTGGCTGGGTCGCTATTGAACATGTAGTGCACAATAATCAAAAACGTAAAGGCCGCTATGACATTGAATGAATTGAAAATCAAGAAGGTAGCTCCAGCTATCTGCCGGAATTGTTTAATGCGAAATGCCTCAAAAGCACCCGTGAAAATATCCTTGACACTGCGCACCACTCGGCCAGCATTTAGAGGGGCAAAATCATCCCGGTCCAAGGTGGATTTGCTTCTAATGAAGATGGCAGGAATCAAGGCGAATACGGTGCAGGGAATGGCCACCCAAATGGAGAGGTCCCTCACCCCTTGGTCCGCTCCCTCCGGGAACCATGAAGGATCGTAAAGGATCACCCAGAACCAAGGTGCCACCACCCAAGCCCACTGACCAATGAATTGTGCCACAGCCATGATGGAAGTCCGTTCATGAAAATCCTCGCTGATCTCATAGCCCATGGCTACGTAGGGAACGCTGAAAATGGTCAACCCGAGGTAAAACACCAACGACCAACTGAGAAAGTAAATGAAATTGTACACTACCCCATCTCCTTTATGGAGCTGCCACATGGCTACGTAAGCGAAGCCCATAAGGATGGCACCGATGAAAACGTACTGCCTGCGCCTGCCCCATCTCGACCGTGTATTGTCCGAAATAAAGCCCATGATGGGATCTGTAATGGCATCAAAAATGCGCGGAAGGAATTGAATGATGCCCCACAAAATTGCTGCAAATTTCAAGTCTTGGACGAGGACGATGATGAACACGCCCAATGCAGCGGGGAACATCTGATTCGCAAGCATACCAAAGCCGAAGGCAATCTTTTGCCCCAAGGGAACGGCGGATGCTGGAACCGAAGAAGAAGATGACATGGTTGGACTGATTTTAGATTTCGTAAGGGGTTAGAACCACCGTTTGAAGCGATTGGGCTTCAAGAACGATGCGAACTTCTTCAGAAAGACCTTCGATGTGCACAGTGCGCGCGGTTTCTGTTGGATTGAAACAAACGATAACGAAGGTGCCATCAGCATTCTCTGCTGCTACAGCCATCACCTCCGAGTCTGCGCAGTCACTGGCAAGGACTGTAGCCCCGGGTCGAATGAATTTGCTGAAATGACACATCACATCGTAAAGCGGCGTGAAATACACTTCGTTTTGTTCGGGGTCTACGATGACAGGTGCGATGCACCAGTTTTTAAACCAATTGGGGCCACCCTGTCGGTCCAGCACCATGTTCCAATCCACCCAACCGTTGACCCAATGGTTCAAGCAGCCAATGATATCACGGGCGTACCGGTTGACTGGAGCATACTTTGGGTGCAGGTACTTCTTGTCCTCTTCGCGCCATGTGAACCCCCAGTCGGTCGCCTCCTTCCGCCAATACCAATCGTCGTCTTGCCACATGGGCACTTCAGCATCGATGCACCCTTCGGTTTGGATCAGCAACTTCTCTGGCGCAGCCGCATGTGCTCGGTCCAATGCATCCGGGAAGTAGTCGTAGGTGCTCTCGTACCAATGCACCGCCGTGCCTGCAAAGTGTTTCGAGCTGGCGGAATCCCGGTACATCGAAGCCGTCCACTCGTCGAGACCTGCGCGGTTTTGATCGTAGCCTAAAACGTTCAGGTGTCCCAAGCCATTGGACTCAAGTGCAGGCCCCAAATGCTCTTGAACGAATTCCGTCATCTCTTCAGGCGTGTAGAGCATGCTTTCCCAGTTGTTGCCGTTGCCGTGGGGTTCATTCTCCACTGTAAAGCCCCACAATGGGATGTCGTTTTCCTGGCACTCCTTGGCATACTTGACGAAGAACTGCGCCCATGTTGGTTGCATTTCCTTCAACAGCCGTCCCCCGACCCATGCTTTGTTATCCTTCATCCAAGGCGGCGCGGTCCACGGTGAGGCGATCAGTTCGAAACCATCGGTCGAAGCCTCTTGGGCTAATTTGATCATTGGAAACAAGAACTCATGGTCCTGCTCCATGTTGAAATGCTTCAGCTCGAGGTCGCCCTCCACTTCTGCATAGCTGTAGTGAAACCGCGAGAAGTCGCACGAATTTATGTGTGTGCGGGTCAAACTGTAATTCGCCCCTTCCTCCGTGAAATACGCTTCGATGATTTTGGCTCGTTGAGCTGGGCTCAATTGGTGAACGAGGTAGGCTGAGGCATCTGTAAAGGACCCACCAAAACCACTGATAATCTGTTTGCGGCGATCTGTGTGCACGCGCAAACGAATTTCTCCAGGCTGCGACGCATCCCGCCGTTCCACTGCTGCCGCAGGGACTTGCTGAAACCGGCCACCCTGCCGACTGGATTCGTACACTGCCTTTTGGAGTTTGCCTTCCTTCATGCTCGAGGGATTGTTCACGTTGAAAAAAGATTTGACCACATCAAATGCCGCTTTTGGCTGCCGGTGAATATCCACCAGTCCCCAGTGTTCTTCGTTGGCGTCGCCATCATAGGGCACACCGCTGCTCTCAGGGGCCACTCCGCCTTGATCTTGTGCATCCGCGTTTCCCGCTTTCCACCATCCATCGGTGAAGGAGAAAACTGCGGCACCGGCACACCGTACCGAATCCGAGAACAACGGCGCCAGCAGCGCTTGAGTGGCATCCGCTTGGGCACGTTCGCTGGGGCCTTGCTCGTAGCCCAGCGCTGAAGTCGACATGTAGCTGTCGGCACCAATTTCTGAAAAGTACATGGGCTTGTCGCTGCGCTTGGCAAAGTCCATTGCGGCGGTGTACGAGACATCCCAACGGTATACGTTGAGTCCCCAAAGGTCGATATTGGGTAGTGTAGCGAGCAGTTCTACCTCTGGAACCTCGCCGTGGGCAGTAGCTACCGGATGGTTCGGATCTTCCGCGTGGATGGCATCAACTGCAGCTGATAAGCCATCATACCACTTCTGAATGTCGCCCCCAAACCACTCGGGGTGGAAATTATATTCGTTGCCCAATTCCCAAACCAGGATGGCGGGATGACCTTTGAATTTCTTGACATAATCGAGGTAAGTGCCCGATTGAATGTCGTAGGTTCCACCCTGGTTGTAGCCAAACCCTACGATGACACGCACACCGGCAGCGCTGATTTCATCGAGCACCTCTTTCGAGGCGATGGGCTCATACACCCGGATGGTGTTAACTCCCATCTCTTTCATCAGACTCAGGTCTTGGGCCAAGGTGGAAAAACTTCGCGTGGAATCTCCGATGGCTACAGGATGGTAGCAGACACCTTTAATCTGGTAGATACCTTCATCCGTGTAAACTTGACTATCTGTAGTCCAAACCTTTGAGACAGGCTGAGGACCACAAGTAACCGCAAAGGCGATTAGAAATCCCGTAACCAGAACCAATGCGATGTGCTGAATGCATTTCATGCGACGTTCAATGTTGTGCCGGGTGCAAGACGTGACGATTCAGCAGTTCATTCTCCCCGGAGTATGAGCACCTAATGGGATGTCCATTGCGGGTCAGCCCATCGAACACGCCGTGCTTTACCAACGGCCAAAGGGCGTACTTCGCCTCGCCGTCGACCGTGAATAGGCCAAAATGATTTTCTGAATCGGTGGGATTGGCGGCGCTTTTCCAAGGTTCATCAAACGCCTCGAAAAAGAAGCAACTGATACCGGCACTTTGCGTCCAATCTCGCAGCTCATGGTAAAACAAGGCTTGTTTGTATTCGTCTGCCGCCCTTGAGCCTTCCGGACCGTAGAATCCATCGCTGATGCTCGCCCAGCCCGTTTCGCCAATGTGGACGGGCTTGTCCTTATCGATGTTTTGCACATACGCCACGACTTGAGCGTATTGGTTTTGGCTGTACGCGACTGCCCTTGCCGTTGCATTTTCGACAGCATCGCTGTTGTCGTTATCAACTCTTTCCCCATACAAGTCTTCACCTCTCCAAAACACAGGATTGTAGTGCGTATCATGGAAAGAGTATGTGTGCATTGACACGTAATCAACCGCCTGAATCAGCGCATTCAAATCTTCGTTATGGTATTCTGTGCCGCCGCCGCCCCAAGAAGCGAAGTTGTCCGAGCTCGTGATCCACAGTTCCGATGGCAGGCTGCCGCTAGCCTTCAACTCCTGCAGATGATTCACCCAACGGAGAATCACGCCTGGAGCCACAAAATAGGAAGCCGCCCAGTGTACCATCGCTTCATTGCCAACCGCGATGACCTTGACAATGTCCGGGTGCCGCGAGGCCAATGCCACAGCGCGCTCAATTTCTTGTGCGTTGGCTTCCTCGTCCTCCACAGTGTGATCCGGTGAATCTGTCCAAGCGCCTGCACAATCAATCCACGCCCCGAGCATTACATACATCTCGAATGTGGTGTCCTGTTGCTTCAATTCGTGAATCGCTTGGACAACGTTCCCAGCATGAGGAAGTTGGATGTTGTACGTGCGCAAGAATCGAATGCCCATGGCGTGAAGGATTTTCATGTCTTCCTTCAACTCAGCTAGGGACGGCTGTTCTGAGCGACTCAGCCCGCGGTATCCGCCGAAAGAAATTGCAGGGAAATTTGGGTTTCCGAGAAGTTCAGCAGCCGAGCGGTCGTTCGTTGTTTTCATTTCATTTTCCATTCCACAGGAAGCCAATGCCCCTATAAGTACCAACGAAAAGCACAGGGTCCATGGCGGCAACCTGAAGCCTATAAATCTAGGACTCGAAACTGACAATCGCCACATCATCCCTTGATTATGCCGTTACCGTCAATCGCACAACCTCGTGCAACCTTCGGAAAATCTTACGGCTCGTCTCGCGGTCCAACACCAGCCCATCGACGCGGGTTGTGCGGTCATCGTTCCAAGAGATTTCGATGCCTTCCTGTTCGCCACGCTGGTGAACTACAGGCACTTGGCATACGGTGTACACCAAGGAGTCCGC
>MDTC01271354.1_pt1 | contig 10017 bp, 7 predicted proteins | sample 811181 | NCBI WGS metagenome assembly MDTC01 (sample SAMN05326644, study PRJNA326480) | marine metagenome | isolation source: seawater | place: Pacific Ocean: North | collected 2011
CCATACCTTTTGTAGGAAACAAACCTATATTAACAAGGACATGTATGATTGTTTGAATCATTATCAATAATATAATTCCTAATATTAGATTAGAAGAAAATTTAGAAATATTGCTAGTGATATTATAGAAGATTATAATACGCCAAAATATTATTACATATAGTAAGAGTATGAATATTAAGAATACAAAGCCAAGTTCCTCCCCTATTATAGCTAAAATAAAATCATTATACTGTTCTGGTAAATAAAATAGTTTTTGCATACTGGATCCTAAACCTTGTCCAAAATATCCTCCAGATGATAATGCGATTTGTGATGCTATTATTTGATAACCGCTTCCTTGAGGATCATCCCATGGACTTATAAATGCAAGCAACCTCTGTATTCTATATGGGTACATAATTATTAAAAGTAGAATTGGTATGATTGCAAGTAAGACTACTTTCAAAAGATGTGTGAATTTAACGTATGATAAAAAAGAGAAAATAATAAAAGCAACAAAAAGGAGTATCATACTTCCAAAATCTCTTTGCGAGACAATAGCAAGCATTAGTATTGATAAAAATAAAAATATCTTTAGATAATTTTTATTAAAATCATTCCTAACAATGTATCCAGATAACCAAATAAAGAAAAAGAATCTTGAAACTTCTGAGACTTGGAGAGTAAAGAATCCTAAGTTAATCCATCTAGTTGCTCCATTAATTGTTACTCCTAGACCTGGAATATGAACTAAAAGAGAGAGAATTAAAGATAATAATAAAAAATACTTTCCATAGTCATAGTAAAAGTTAGTTTTTATATGTGTAATCACATATAGAACTACAAGTCCTAATAAAATAAATATCAATTGCTTTTTGAAAAAAAATAATGGATTTGAAAATTTAGCTGCCGCAAAATCGACTGTAGATGATGTAACCATAACTAATCCAATAATTATCAAACCAGTTACACATGCTAAAAAAAGAGAATCGAGACCTCTGTTATCAAAAAAGTTAATAATATTTTTAAGTTTTTCCATGAACATAATTACTTACTAGGGTTTTAAAATGATTACCTCTGTGTTCAAAGTCTTTATATAATGAAAAACTTGATGAGCCTGGAGATAAAAGTACAGTGTAATTAGATTTCAAATTAGAAAATATATAATCTGTTGCGCCTTTTAAGGTTTCAAAGAGAATAGTATCTACCTCTACAGATAATTGATTATTAATATATTGTCTATTATCTCCTATTAAGATCAATAATTTGACCTTGTTATTAATTATATTTTTTAATGAATTATAAGAAATCTTTTTATTATCGCCTCCCATGATTAATACAATATTTTCTTCTACAGACTCTAATGCATTAAATGTTGAATCTAAATTAGTTGATTTTGAATCGTTAATGTATGTTACGCCATCGAAAGTACAAAATCTTTCTAACCTATGTGATAAATGAGATCGTTTGGAAAATCCAAGCATTATCTCATCTACAGATAGTCCTAATATACTCAAAACTGCAATAGATGCCGCTAGATTATAAGCCTCATGCTTCCCATTAATCATATATTTTTCTTCTTTGTATGAAATGAAATTATAATTTTTAAATTCTAAATTGCCTATGCCGCTATTGTTAACATATATCGATTTATTCTTCACATCAAATGTGATTCCTTTTTTAGCATACTCTAGATTATTATTTATTATTTTGTACTTTGCATTATTAAATATTTTTAATTTTGTTGTGAAATATTTTTTCAATGTTTCATGTCTCTCTAGATGATCCATTGATAGATTTAAAATAACAGATACATGAGAATATAGTTTTTCAATATATTCTAATTGGTAACTTGAGATTTCTAGGACTATAAAATCATACTTATCTTCTAGAGATTTAAAAACAGATACGCCATTATTACCACATGCTAAAGTTTTAATATGGTTACTATTTAATATATCAGATAGTAAGTTCACAGTTGATGTTTTGCCATTTGTACCAGTAACACATATATATTTTAATTTCTTGATAGTTTGAAGAATTTCTATATCTGTAGTTATACTGCATTTGAGTGCTATGAGTTTTTTAACAATAGGGTTTTTCTTTGAAATTCCAGGGCTTATAACAATATAATCTATATTATTCAAATTTATTATATTATTTTTAAGAATTAACTTTCGGTCTTCTATATTAAGGACTTCACTTGTCTCTAGAGCTTTATAGGTAACTGATTCACTGTCAAAAAAATCTTTGCAGCTTTGATAAGTCATGCCTTTCCCGAGAATGAGAAAGGAGTCTTGATGTATATTCATCTGATTTTAAGTGTAGCTAAGGCTATTAGCACTAATATGAAGGTAATAATCCAAAACCTCATTATTATTTTTGGTTCTGATAATCCAGATAATTCATAATGATGATGAAGTGGTGCCATTTTAAAAATTCTCTTACCTTTTCTTAATTTAAATGATGCAACTTGCATAATTACAGATAATGCTTCAGCCACAAAGATACCGCTCATGATTGCAAACGCTAGTTCTTGCTTAAGTATAATTGCTAATAAACCTAGAGAACTTCCTAACGATAAGGAGCCACAATCACCCATGAATATTTCTGCAGGATATGAGTTGAACCAAAGAAATCCTAATCCTGCTCCAACAAGTGAGGCAGCAAATATAGCAGTTTCTCCAGTGCCCTCAATATATGGTATCAGTAGATATGATGAAATATTTATATTCCCATGGACATAAGAAAAAATGACAAAAGCTGATGCAATCAAAATACAAGGTAATATAGCAAGTCCGTCTAATCCATCAGTCAAGTTCACTGCATTCGATGACCCAACTAATATAAAAATTGACCATGGTATGAAAAGTACTCCCAAATAAAAACTATTTTCTTTTAAAAAAGGGAAAACTGATTCAATGTTTCCAGTATCCATAAAAAGATATAAAAAAAGCGTTATGATTGAGGCAAACATTATTTGCAGGAGAAGCTTCAATCTTCCTTTTATACCGTCGCTATTTCTTTTTATAAGTTTTTTATAGTCATCATAAAAACCAATAGCACCAAAGCCAAGTATTCCAAATAAAAGTGTTAATACATAATTATTAGATAAATCGGACCATAAAATAGTTGATATAACTACTGAAGATATAATTATAATCCCGCCCATCGTTGGAGTTGTGATTTTATCATCAAGATGAGTCTTAGGGCCATCTGCACGTATAGATTGATAGAATTGTTTATTCTTAAGATACGAAATAATATAAGGTCCAAGAATAAGAGAGATTAAAAGCGCGGTCAGTGCACCCATTACTATTCTCAAAGTCAAATATTGAAATGCATTGAAGCCAGAATTAAATTGAGAGAGATACTCAAAGAAACTTAGAAGCATTTTCTATTTCAACTCCTTCGCGATGTAATCAAAATTCATGAAACGCGATGCTTTTATTAAGATAGTTGAATTTACACCTGAGGTTTTTTTAATTTTTTTTACTATTTCATTCATGTTGTCTGAAGTATAGCAATTATCACCAAAAATTAGTTTAGCATCTTTTCTATATTCTCCCATATAAAATAAATATTCTATACCTAATTGCTTCGAGAATTCAAATATTGATTGATGGTGTTTTTGAGAATCTGTTCCTAGCTCACCCATATCACCCATAACAAAAATCCTATTTTTACTATAACTAGCTAATTGACGAAGAGCAGACTTCATAGATTCAGGGTTAGCATTGTATGAGTCATCAATGATCATAGATTTATTCTTCGAATAGAATGTATAAAACCGACCCTCAATTCCAGAAAATGATTTTAGACCATTAATTATATTATCGATAGTAGAACCAGATTCCATTGTTATTGCAACACTAAATAGTATATTTATAGGTAGTATGTTTTTAGTACTATCTTTGTCAATAATAAACTCGCCCTGTGCTGTTGATACACAGTAACCACTTCTACAAGTTTTCATAATATAATCTGCATTACCTATTAAAGATAGCGTCGTTATTTTTTTACCGTCATTCAGCCTTTGCCATCGTGAGTAATTGGCATCATCTATATTAAGAATTATGTGCTTAGTTCTAGGATGGGAAAATATCTCTTCTTTTGTTAAAATTAGATTCTTCATACTTTTAAATGACTCCATATGAGCCTCTGACACATTTAATAAAGCTGTTAAATCTGGTTGCGAGATTTTAGTTAAATAGTTTATATCATTTTTTTTTCTTGCCCCATGCTCATAAATACATTTTTCCGTTTCTTGGGAAGCATTGAGAATAGATAATGGAAGTCCTATTTCATTATTATAGTTTCCTATCGTTGAACTTGTTCTAAATGAACTACTTAGTATAGCTGTGCATAATTTTGTTACCGTAGTTTTGCCATTAGTGCCTGTAATACCAATCGTATATGGTTGACCTATATTAATTTTATATTCTTTAGCTATGTTGCCCAGTGCTTGAATAGAATTATTAACAATAATAGTTGGAGTAGACGAAGATACGAGATCATGAGGATTTTCACATACTATACAAGCTGCTCCATTATCTATGGCATCTTTTATAAATTCATGACCATCATTCTTGATTCCTGGTATGGCTAAAAAAAGATCTCCTTTCTTGACACTTCTACTATCAATAACTATTTTATTGATTATTCCATCCGTTCCTTCGAATGAAGAAGATAGATATTTAGCTACATCTGATACTTTAAGATTCATATTTATTGATAAGATTATTTAAATAAATAATATCATTATGTTTTACTTTTGAATTATTCTTAATTAGATAATTTTCATTTCCTTTGCCCAGTATAAAATTAATATGTGTTTTAGATGAGCAACTAAATAGATACTTAATCGCTGTCTTACGCGACTTGATAACAATGTACCTTTTTTTATCCTTAAAAACAGATGTTATTTTATTTACTATTGAAGAGAGTTTTTCGTTACGTGAATTATCCTCAGTTATTATTGAAAATGATGAATTATTTTCAACAATCTTAGCAATGTCGGTTCTTTTTGATGAATCGCGATTCCCTCCACATCCAAATAGCGTAGTTATATGACCATATGATTTAAATTCTTCATAAATATCTCTGAAAGACTGTGTGGTGTGTGCATAATCAATTATAAAAGTACCATTATTTTTAGTTGTGATAACTTGCCTTCTACCCGGCAATTCACTAAGTGCGCTAATGGATAAGTTGATTAGTTTCTTGCTATAATTCTCTAGTTTTAATACCGAACAAATCATAAGTAAAGAATAAATATTAAAATAATCTTTTTTAATTTTATCTAAATTAATAATTTGATTACACATAAATATCTTGTTATCTTTCTTACTTCCCGATAAAATTTTCTTATGTCTTAACCTTGAATTTGAAAAATAAAAATAGTCTACATTTCCATATTTATCAAAGTTATTCTGCATAAGAAAAGATGAATCATAATTTAAAATGGCTTTTTTACTCTGTTTTAGTATTGACAGTTTTGCATCAGCATAGTTCTTGATAGTTTTATGATAATCAAGATGATCACTATGGATGTTCGTAATGCATGCATAATCAAACAATAAGCCCTTTACCCTACCCTGATGCAAACCTTGTGATGAACATTCAATAATAATGTAATCACATTTATCAGAAACAAAGTTTGTATAATATTTATAGATCATATCAATAGGCGGGGTTGTATAATCACTATCATCTAGTACAGGATAAATACCGCATCCCTCACTCGTTATGACTCCTACTTTCTTTTTTAAATATGTGAAAGATTGTGCCAATAATAAAACAGAAGATGTTTTACCGTTTGTTCCTGTAATTCCTATGATTTTTACTTTACGTTTATATCCTCTTAGATCAACATAAAATAATATATGGAATAAATCATTTAAGTTTCTTTGGATATAGAAAGGTATAGATGTTTTTAAGTCTTTTCTTTTGAACATGTATTGTGTAACAAACGCAGATGCTCCGTTAAATATCGCATTTTGTATATTTTTAAAATTTTTAGATTTATCACAATCAACAGATATAAATACTTGTCCTGATTTAACTCTTCTAGAGTCTATAGAAAATCTATCGTTAAATTTAATAGTTCTTTTTGAGTTACTAAAAATAAATTTTTCAGCATGTTTTAAATTATTTTCTATTATTAACATAGCTTACATCGTTTAAAATTCTCATTGAATGTTGCATGAATTCACTAAAAACAGGTGCTGCATGAAAACCTCCGGATCCTTCCCTATTTTTTGGACCCCTTATTATAACAGCAGCAACATATTTAGGCTCTGGATCACCTAGGATTCCAACAAATAAAGCATTGTGCTTATCCTTTGCATATTTACCATCTACAATCTGTCTGACTGTACCTGTTTTGCCATAAACTGTATATCCTTCAACTTTAGCCTTTCTGCCTGTTCCATCAACAGAGTGAACTACATCCCTCATCATATCTAATACTTTTATTGAGTTATTCCTATCTAAAATATTATCTTTTTTTCTATCTTTATTGTTATTTTTCAAATAATTTATTTGTATCCTGTTGCCATAATTAGCAAGTGTAGTATAAGCACTTGCAAGATGCATTAATGATGTTGATAGACCATAGCCATACCCTAAACTCATATGACTAGACTGCGATAACTGTGAAGGAAGTGGCAAAGAGCCAGTTTTTGATCCTGGTAAATTTAAAAACAATGATTGACCAAAACCTAGCATATTTAATCCATCTATGAGCTGTTTTTTTGAAAGTTTGTGAGAGATTTTTGCTGCACCAATATTGCTGGATAATCTAATAATATCTCTTGGACTTACTTTTCCTAAATATTTCCAATCTTTAATCTCCTTATCCTCTAGTTGAATAACACCTGGTGCAGTATTTATTATTGTTGATTCACTAATTACATCATTATGTAAGCCGAAATATATTATTAATGGTTTAACAGTCGACCCCGGTTCAATTAAATCATAGACAGCCCTATTTTTAATTTTTTTTCCAGTAAATTCACTCCTTGTATGTGGACTAAATGATGGATAGTTGGCCATTGAAATTATGTCACCTGTATTCGATTCAATTAAGACTATAGAGCCACTCTCAGCTTTAAATTTTGTAATATATTTTCTAAGAGTTTCATAACCGATTATTTGGATTCTTTTATCCAATGTGAGAACTATATCTTGACCCGGGATTGATTTTTTTAATATCCCTATTGTTTCAATAGAACGTCCGATATTATCTTTTTTAACTTTTTTCAGTCCATCCTGTGGTGATAAAATTGTATTACTTATGAATTCAATACCCTCTTGTCCTTGATCATCTATATTTGTAAATCCAATGATGTTAGAAAAAGGTCTGCCTCCCAAATAGCTTCTTTTGTTTTCATTGATAAAATAAAGATTAGGATTATTTAATTTCTTAATTTTCAAATAGAAATCTTTTGAGACATGTCTTTTTAAATAAAGTTCTTTTTTATTTTTATTTTTCTCAATAATTTGTTTCAATTTTTTTTCAGATAAATCAAGATCACGAGATAACTTCAAAATAGATTTTTCCTTACTTTGATATAATCGACTAGGATTGGTACACAGAGTTTTAATTGGTAAAGACATAGCTAAAACATTATTATTTGTATCATAGATACTTCCTCTTTGTGCGACTAACTTAATACTATGAATTTGCCTTTTTTGAGCTACTTTAAGAATATTTTCTTTACATGACCCTTTATTGAAATAAAAACAATCTGTTGCATTAATTTGAATCAAATATAGCCTAAGAATTATTATTATCAAAATAAGAAAGGCTACCGTTATAAATAACAGCAGCCTTAGTTTCTGATTTTTTTTTATATTATCAATCAGCTTGTTGTCTTAAAAACGCTGGAATATCTATAGATGTCTGATCTTCCTGTTGACTAACATTTACTTGTGGTATTGCATCATTTATTACTTCACTATTACTAGCATGTGAAATGCTATGATTAGTAGCTGTATTCTCTTGTGTGCTTTGGTTAACTTCAGAGGAGCTTACACCTACTTTATTATCTTGTGAAAAACCTGTAGCAATAATAGTTACACGTAAGTCTCCAATGTTATCGTCTTCTTTAATACAACCAGTTATAATTTTTGCATCTTCATTTGCTATTTCTCGAATTTTACTACCTATAACTTCAAATTCATCAGTAGTTAGATCAGAGCCGGAAGTAATATTTACTAATACGCCGCTTGCGCCTTGAAGATCAATATTGTCTAACAATGGGCTACTTAGGGCTGTGGTTACAGCATCGATAGCACGATTCTCGCCTGATGAAACTCCAGAACCCATCATAGCTTTGCCCATTCCAGACATTACTGTTTTAACATCAGCAAAATCAACATTCATAAATCCTCTGATTGTTATTATCTCAGTTATACCTTTAACAGCTCCTCTTAGGACATCATTAGCATTTTCAAATGATGAGAAGATAGACTCTCCGCCGCCATATACCTCCTTCAATTTTGAGTTAGGTATTACTATAAGTGAATCTACCCATTGCTCAAGATTATCGATACCTTCTTGGGCATTAGACATTCTCTCTGGACCTTCAAATTCGAAAGGTTTGGTTACCACAGCAACAGTTAAAATACCGAGGTCTCTAGCAATTTGAGCGATTACTGGTGCAGCACCAGTCCCCGTTCCACCGCCCATACCAGCTGCTATAAAAAGCATATCTGCGCCTTCTATAGAGTCTTTTAATATTTCGCTTGCTTCTAGGGCTGCTTGTTTGCCTTTTTCAGGGTCTGCCCCAGCGCCTAGCCCTTTTGTGATTTCAGAGCCAATCTGTACGGTAGTTGCTCCATTCACATCCCTTAATGCTTGGACATCTGTATTTGCAATTATGAAGTCAGCTCCATGAATTTGAGACTTAAGCATTGATATGATTGCGTTACCGCCACCACCTCCAACACCAATGACTTTGATAACCGCGTTCTGATTATAATTATTTACTATTTCAAACATGGTGTTCCTCCTAATTGTTTAAGTTCATGATTAAAATTCTTTCTTTAGATGGAAGGCTCATACCAAGTGCCTCGCCTAAACTACTCTTTTGAAGTTTACTATCTGTAAGAGTGCCCTTTTGCTTCAAAAGCTCTCTATATCTTTCTGATGTTTCAAATAATATTCGCTCATTTTTTGAAACTTCTATGTTAAGTATCCTGTTTTGGTATTTTACAAAAATGGCACCAAATGCAGATGATGTAATTAGTACTATTAATATAAATGATGCCCCTAGGTTCATGATTGCTTCTCAAGTACATTAATTTTTGCAGATCTTGAGCGAGGATTTATTTCAATCTCTTCATCAGATGGCTTTATTTTTTTTATTAAATTAAACATTCTTTCCATAAAGTCATGTTTTATTGGCATTTTTCTTGGAGCTGATAAGTAGTGATCTGTATATATTAGAAAATCTTTAATCACTCTCTCTTCAAGTGAATGATAAGTAATTAACACAAGCCTTCCTTTTGGTGCTAGGACATCGAAAGATTTCTCTAAAACATCTTTTAGCACATCCAATTCTTTGTTGATGAAAATTCTTAGAGCTTGAAATGATCGTGTTGCATTATGTTTATGCTTATCATTTACTAAAACAGATTTATTAATAATATCAACAAGTTCAAAAGTATTTGTTATTCTATTTTTTTCTCTATATCTAATGATATTTCGAGCAATTCTTTTTGAAAACTTTTCTTGTCCATACACCCGGAGTATTCTTTCAATTTCTTTTTCTGGCAATTTATTCAAATAATCAGAAACAGTTTTACCTTCCAATCTATTAAATCTCATATCCAATGGAGCATCCTTAGTAAAACTAAAGCCCCTTTCACCATCATCTAAGTGAACTGATGAAACTCCTAAATCAAATAGTATTCCATTTACAGCCCCAAAAATGTTCCATGTCTTCGCGTATTCATGAAGAGAAGAAAAACATCCATGTCTTAGGGTAAATCTCTTCTCATCTGATAATTCATTCGTATTAAATTCGA
>MDTC01038719.1_pt1 | contig 10016 bp, 10 predicted proteins | sample 811181 | NCBI WGS metagenome assembly MDTC01 (sample SAMN05326644, study PRJNA326480) | marine metagenome | isolation source: seawater | place: Pacific Ocean: North | collected 2011
ATTCGTTGATTTGTTTGTTGAGTAAGACCTTGTACTTTATTTATCGCAATTGTGTGATCTTCTATACCTGCAAATTGATCTGCAATATAATTTGTTGTTTCAATGGTTTTTTCAAAATAAGCATTTGAAGCATTTAACTCTGTGGTCAAGTTTTTAACTTTATCACTTCCAATTGTTTCTACCGCAACATCAATGTTTCCCTCGATAATTGCGTTATTTAAATCTTTTGATATATCTGTTATTTTTTTTAATTCAGGCGTGATATTATTCATCAACTCTCTTTGGAGTTGACTTGTAAATGATTGAACATCAATAATATCAGCCATTTTATATCAACATCAATAGTTTTTCCAATTAGGCAAATTAGGATTATCAGCAAGTGCTTTTTTTAAATCTTCTTGATTACCCAATCCTAATCTTTTAAGTTCTTTTCTGAACTCGTTTGTATCATCAATATACTTTTGCAAAGACTTTTTTAATTTTGGATTTGAATAAAATCCTTTTGCTAATTTGTTTGCTTTACCTTTAAATATTGCATTAACTAAACTACCAATAAACTCAGATATAATTTGAGTCTCGGTCAATACTTCTTTATCGTTTGTTTTTTTATTTTCCATATATAAATTTCCTGTGAGTACATATATCCATGTATAAATATATGTTAGGTTGAATTTATATGGAAAAACGACTACCTAAATGAACTTGGTGGACGAGCAGGACGAGATGAACTAGATTTTGATTTTGCTTGCTCGGATTTTATTTTTTCAGACTCTTTAGTTTTTACGTCCAACAACTTTCTTGAGTAGAATCTACGCAGGTAAATTGGCATATTGTATACAATGCTTTGATTAAAAGCACCTTCACTATAATAGCAGAGATTAAAAATCTCTTCGTGGAGTTGTATTCTATACTCCGGTGGAAGGGTAAAAAAAGTCGACCCCAAGAGGGATCGTCATCCTTTCTTCATATCCGGTGTCTTCGGATTCAAAATTAAATGTCATATCAAGGTCTGGTGTATTTTCCTTGATGTGTTCACGAAATGCCAAACTATCTCTTGCAAGAAGTTCTTTATCTACGAAACTTTTGATTTTTGCTCTATCGTCTTCTCCGTCAAGTGCTTTAATAACATACTTCAAACGGGTAGTGACTTCAGAAGTTTCATTTTTATTTTTAGTAAACTTTTTCATTCCTTTGAGTTCTGCATCAATTGCTTGTTCGTCTGCGTGAGTTAGCAACGACCAATGAACCATTTTTTTACTATGTGGTAATTCGTATTGAAAAATATTTTCACCTCTTGTGTATTGATCAAAGTCCAATTCACGAGGATTAAGTTTAGTTAAATCGATTGTATCTTCTACATCGTCACCGGTTGATGGGTCTTTAAACTTTATTTTATACTCTTTTCCATATGCCAATACCCGTGAAGCAATAAAAATAGCATTTTTATCACCTACTAAAATGTCATTGAGTTTCACACCAGGTGTTACAATAAGTTGCTCAAGAAGTTTGTCCAAAACTACTCCCTTCTTGATTAAATTTTGACTTGTAAGAATATCTTCTTCTTTTGCAGTCATGTATTTTATATCAATCTTACCACTTGCGAGTGGAGAATTTTGATCGTAAAACCAACCTTTACTTGGAAGATCAACGACCTCACTTGGATACTCGGTTTTTTGAACAGTATCTGTTTGTTGAAATGTCTGACTAGGTTGCTTTGGAGTTTTTACTTCCGAAGCAGACGATGACCGTGTTTTGGTTGTATCATCATTAGCCATTGCCTGACGAACTTCGTCAGGAATTTGAATGCTTTCATCTTTTTCCATATTTGTAACCTTTTATTATTTATTGATATACAATATACCAATATATATACATATACAAGAAAAAAAATATTTTAATAAAAAAACAGACTTTTTATATATTAAATATCTGCTAAAGCAAACTTCAACATATCTTTGTGATCACCGTAACTGAAAAACTCACTATCTTTTTTTCCTTTCCAAGATTTATTTGCAGTTACTCCTAATTTCATATCATTAAATATGATTTTTTTTCCACTTCCTGTTTGAAATACCATGCGACCCGACGAAGTATCGATATCATAGTTTCTTAAAAACTTTCCAACTTTGACTTGTTTTAAAAGAAATTTTGCGAGTTTGGAATATGCTCCACTCATTCCTTCAAGTTGCAGTTCAGTATACTTATCTTGAACTATTTCCTCGAATATGTTCAGTACTTGACTTTCTAGTTGTTGTAGTTTCATGTTATTGATAAATATATACAAAAACAAAAAAACTCCCCGAAGGGAGTTATTTTATTAAATACAGCCTATAAAATAGAATTAGTATTGAAGGATTGCATAATCATACGCAACGGTCAAGTTTACATTCAACGGATCACCTGTTGACCAATCCAATGTTCCAAAATCAACCGCAGTACAAAATGCACCTTTGATTGTCCATTCCTCGACTTTATCACCGACTGGACCTAAAAGGTTACAGGTCAAATCTTTTTTGTAAAAGTCAGCATAACCATTTCTACCGGTAACAGATTCGTGAGAGAGACGAATCCACTCCATTGCAGCCTGAGCCGCACTTGGAACTACCGGATCATAAAGTGTCATTGTGATATCTTGCCATTCGGCTTTACCACCTCTTAGTTTTCTTTTGATATTGATGTGGTCGATTGTGACTGGATCAATATTAAGGTTAGGACGAGTTACACTCTTAATAAGATATGCTGGTAGTCCGTCCATATACATTATAAATCTATTCGCAGTCTTTGGTTCAAAGGCTGTGAAAAACATTTCGTTTACGTCAATTACTTCTGCCATTTTAATTTTTCTCCGTTAAAGGTTGTATTTAAGATAAATATTTGTTAGTTAAGTGAAAAGTGTCTTTTTCCATTAAAAGTTCATAGATAAATATTAAATTTTAAAAAAATATATTTATTTATCTTTTCTGAGTTTCTTTCCAACAAGTTTTGCTGATCCATATAACACCGCACCAATGAACTGAAAATGTTGTGGACCAGGCCATGGGAATGACAGTCCTATCATTCCAGTTGCAAATAAAGTTAATAATGCCATTCCTTCAGGACCTGCAAACAATTTGGATAATGTAAACCCACCTCCAAGAGCAAGAATCATATCAGTCATATCAAAATCATAATCAGCATTTCCGGTGAAAGTCATATTTAACCAGATATAAATAAGAATACCAGCAACTGCAAATCCTGCTATTTTCTTAGTTCTAGGATGTTTTGCAAGAAATGCATCCAAGTCTTTTAGTTTTTCTTCAGTCCATCTTCCTACTTTGGTATTTGCAACATACTCACCTATTGCTTTTATTACTTCTTTGTATGCTTTAAATCCTTTCTTAACAAGTTTAAACAAATAATCCATACTGAATTTTATTTTAGCAAAAAACTTAAATACGAGTTTGTCTAAAAACAATTTTACCAAATCTACCAACTTAATTTTCACTAAGTCTTTTAATTGTGTAATAAAAGACCAAATCTTCTTTAATTTACCAGGAATTACAAACTCAGTCAACCTAGCATCATTTGTATCAAGTTTGTTTTCTTTTACGAACGAGCAGAATTCCTTGTATTGCATTTCATGCAAAATATCAGTAAGAGACATTTCCATTATTAATAAATATATATTTGAACTAAAAAAAAACCCCTCCGAAGAGGGGTTTAAATTTTAACTTATTAATATTATTGCTTACCCAAAGGATGCACCAGTTGCTTGAAGATTGAAATCAAGAATGATGAATTCAACTGCACGTGCAGGTTGCAAGAAGATTTGTCCGTAAAGGATGTTTCTGTCAATAAGGTCAGGTGTATTATTTGATTCGTCCATGATGACATTGAACGCATACAAACCTTGACGTTGTTGAACTGCTTCTAAGTATGGATTAACAATACCCAAGAACTTATTACGAGTTGCAGCGGTATTTTGTTCAAATAACAAATAACGTGATGTACTTGCGATAAACTTCTTAAGAGTAATCAAAAGACGTCTTACATTGATTCTATCAAGTGCAGATGCTCTTCTTTGTAGTGTCTTTTGACCGAAAGCAACAATTCCTTGTCCAGGAAACTGAGCAATTGGATTAACTTTACCTTCGTATAAAGTATCTCTTTCTGCGAATGTGAGACGATCAAGTACACTTATTGCTCCTTCAAGTCCACCACGATTCAAACCGGCAGGTGCAAACCACTCTGCAGCGGTTTTATCATTAGAAGCATATACTGCTGGCATAACCGCACTTGGAGGAAACTCTTGAAGTGCGTTTGTAGAAGGATCAATAATTTTGACCCAAGGATAATATGTAGCAGCGTAATTACTATCAATAGTTGATGCTTCTGTTACTGCTTCGTCTACCAATCCAGGTTGTCCGTTACAAGACACAACATCAAGAATGTAAAAACAATCTTCACGAGTTTCGCACAAATCAACACCTTCATTGATTGTACTTCTGTGTAAATCAAGTGAAAGACCAGGAGTTACTAACAAATTAATATCAAATTCGTCTTGATTACTTAATGCTCTAAATGCACGTCTGTATGCTTGTGATCCACTAGACATTCTTTTGCTACAATTCATTCCTTGCACATTATTAGCACGAATATCTTTACCCATCATAATTGGTTGTACAGGTGACATTCCGTCTGCTCCACCTTGAAATCCTACCAAGAATCTACGAAAACCACGTGCGTCTGACTCTAAAGATGCAGTTGGTGGAGATGTTGGAATTCCTTCAATGGGTTGATCTACTATTACTCCGTCTGCGTTTGTTTTTACTACACCCGGATTATCCATATAGTAACCCATTCCGGCACTTCCTGCTTGGTAAGGTATAGATGAAAATAATTCTATCGTATCTTTACTCCATTCTGGAAGTTTTAATACACCATCAGGTGAAACTTCATTGAATACAGCACCATTAAAGTATCTTTTTGGAACTCTTTCATATTGAGATGCATGAGAATATTTTGGTTCTGGTAAATTTAAACCACCTACTGGACTTCTGTACGCAGCGTGACCATATGGCATACATTGTACAGGTGCAACACTATTTCGTGGCATTTCTACTCGTACCCAATTACTTCCGTTTCCATAATCCCCAACTTCAATAACTTTACCTTCTTCGTTAATATAAGTGAATCTATCACCAATTACTCTTGGAAGATAACTTGCACTTGTGGGATCTAAGGTAACATTCCTATACTCTTCAATGATATTTTGTGTTTTATCGTCATCACCGAATCCACGAACCACCACACTAAATGTTCCATAATCTGTTCCGTCTAAAGTACCTGGTGTTTTAACATTAAAAATACCAACTTTTACTTCACGATTTGCAGATTGTCCAAAACTACGAGTATGAAATCTAAACAATTCGTATCTTGCACCACTTATTTCCTGCGACATAACATATGGAGTTGAAGCAGGACGTGAAGCAAATTCACCTTGACCGTCTCCGTTATACGGAGGATATTCATAATTAGCATCTGGTTGACCATCTTGGTCTTGATCAGAGAGAGGATCACTATAATTAAGAAAATCGTCATTTACTTCTATCTTAATATTATATTCTGCACCATGTGAATAAATGTGATCGTAAATTTCTGCTTGTGAGCTTTCAAAATAAGAATCAAAATATGCAGGTTTTACATTTCTTTGTGCCGTTCTTCCAAAAATATTTTGTAAACTATTTGGTGAAGAAGGATTGATATCAAATGAATATGTTCCATTTGCTAGATCTTGACTCCTTACACGTAAAGTTAATTTTCCTGTTGTAAATTCATCTTTTCCACCTCTATCATTTGGCACACAATATACACGTAATTCGTCTACTTGCTCATCAGAATCATTTGCTAAAGTAGAACCTTCAAATCCAACGGATGTCTGTCTTGGTTCAGCAAGATCAACTTTTGGAATGACTGTTAAATCATCGTTTACTTCTTTAAGTGTATTTGCTAATACTCCGATTACGACTGGACTATTTGGCATATCACCTTCAGAAAGTTCACTTGATTCATCAAGACTTCCTGATATATATTCTGCGGTGATTGCTAGTGCGTTTTCGCACTTCCAACCTTCGAGTGCACCTGTTCTAACAATAGTTACTACACCTTGTTGTAAAAGATACTCTCTAGCGGTATAAGGTGAATAATATAAACCTTGTGGACTACCAAATAATGCGTCTAATTCGTTAATACTTGTTACTACGGTTGGTGAATACGATGGACCTTTTGTAAAAGGACCAACTATCGCACCTCCAATGGCCGAAATTCCTTCAACAAGATATGTTGAATCAATTTCATTGGTGAATACTGCGGGACTTACTATGCGTTCTGCCATCTGATGTTTTCTCCTTGATTGAGTTGTTAATAGTTAAAAATGAAACTTTTAGAATAAATATACATAAAAAATTCCAAAACTTAATATTTATCCAAAAATACTATTGTTTAAAGTATATACCAGAAGAAGTATCCAAAGAACCTTCACCGTACTTCTTGTTTAGTCTTTGTAAAAATAACTTTTCTTTACCTTTAAACTCAACTAAAGTGTCTTTAAATTTGTTTTGTCTTGCTTTAACCACATCAAGTTGATTATTTAGTGATAACTCTTCTACTTGTAATTCACCTAAAGCTAAAATTATATTTTGATACTCGGCAGTTAAATCAACTAATTCTGATTGTTCATCTTCCGAAATATTGCATTGTTTATTTTCCATGTTCTTTAATATAACAGAAACTAATACATTTGCAACTTTATTTTAAGTAAATCTAATTTTAAGTAATTCGTATCCCTTACCAACTTCTACACTAACAGATTTTTCATCAGTTTTATTATAAATTACATCGTACATTTTTTCAGAAGTCATATCTATTTCATCTGATTTGTAATCCCATATAAATGTTGACCCATTATTTAGTTTCGCAATTTCAAAGTTTCTTCCTTCAATATTAATCATATAATTTTCACGATCCGGCCATATTCTAATATCGTACTTTTCAGCATCTTGTTTTCTTAAATAGATTGTTGGTCTTTTTCTATTTAAAATCAAATTTATTTTATTGGAATTTGATTTCGCAGTTTTCTTAATGTAAACTTCATTGTATGAATTTGTTATCATTGGTTTTCCATTTAATCCGATCATTTTGTCAGCATCAGAAGCAGATGCTTCAACTCCCCATGATACTTTTCGTGTACTCAATCCACGTTGGACATTAGTTTTATTATTAAATACCATAGGAAGTAAATAAGCATTTACAGTCAAAGAAAAACTAGTAGAAACAATTCGATCTTCATCAGAAGCAGTTTCTACCGTATTTGAAAATGAATCTACTTTTGCCCTAAATTTAAATCTTTTTGGATCACCCCAATAATCACCTTCGGCAAAATTAAAGATTTCTACAAGTTGATTCATTTGTTGAACATATTCGGCGGACATATTGAAATCGTAAGTTAATATTACATGATCTGGAAATGTAACATTATGAACTTCATGTAAGGGTTCTGCTGAATTTAACACACTGAATTTGTCGTATGCATTTTTTTTACTAAATTTCTTAACAAACGGCACCGTCAAATATCTATTAAAGGTTAAAAACGAATCATCTTTTGATACACTTGATCTTGAAAATATAATAATTGGTCTTTGTAATTGACCTTTATCATCACGATATACTCCATCAGTTTGTATTGCATTCCATCTTTCGGGTGAAGCATGACGAACCGGTACTGACACCACCTCAGAATTAGCACCTACTACTTGAGGATTTATAATTTTTGTGATGTACTCATAAATTATGTTATCTATATCTACCAAAGAAATTGAATATGAACCAAGTGATTTTACATCATCTCCTAATCTCATTTTTTCCGCACGATTATCAGAATACAGCGTATGGTCAGACTTTTTCATATTTGACATCGATGGATCATTGTCAACAATAGGTAAATTTTTTGACAAATCGACTGTAAACTCTTGTTCCGTATTATGATTTCTAAGAGTTATAAAAGGATTGTTTACACTATCATAATCCATTAAAGATTCCTTGGTAAAATATTTAATTTGCTTATTCGTGACATATGAGCATTACTTAATAAACTATAATTTTTTTCAGGCTGACCACCTAAAAATTGATTTTCAACGATATTATCAATTTCAAAATATGAGTTTTCCCAAAAAACAATATCACCAATTTCCGGATATATTTCTTTTACTTCACACAGTTTTTGATGAAATCTAAAAATTGTACCTTTTTTAACATCAGGACCAAAACCTTCATATGATGTTGATTGTGGATCAGATTCTACTAAACAAGATAATTCTACACCAGGAAAATATACTTTATTCATAGATTCACCATACATAGTTGCCGATGTTTGTTGCGGATTAATTTTGTATATAACGACTAATTGTTCTATTATATCTAGCATTAATTCACCATTAAGACTATTCATGAATCTCACATCTCTTCTTGAGTAGTATCTCCCCCTTGATTTATCCATTATCCTACATATAAAAAATTAGGAACTTTTCGTAAGTTTTCTTGTAAATTATCTGCTACCTGATTAAGTTGCTCACTAGTCGTACTACGACTCGTTACTTCAAGGTCTTCTCTAAGTTCTGTTATAAGTGTTTCTTTTTCTTGTTGTGCTTCGGCTCTTAATTCAGCTCCATCCAAAGAAGTTTCTCCACCGGGAATCGGAATACTTTGATATTTTGCTCTAATTGCTCCTAATAATTCTTTGCACAAAGACAAATAGTATTTCATGATCCAACGTTTTCCTACATCATTTATAGTTCCGAAGTTATGAAACTGATAAGGAGCGTTGCTTACGTCAGTCACACTTGAATCACAATTTCCTATTGATTTTGTTTTACCGTCATGGTGGCAACTTTCTTGACTATTGTCGTAAGAAGAATTTCCATCGTCAAGACCTTGTGTAGTCTCGGTTGCAACTACCTGTTGAGTTGTTGATTCTTCTACCTGCGTTTGAGTTTTAGGAATTGTGTTGAATTCATCTGCATCTACATATCCTTGAACTGCAGCCATATCACGTTCACGTTTATATACGTAATCAAACCACAATGTAAAATCTTTTTGTGGAACAGGTAACAAAGTAAGTTTGTTATTTATTACTTCAAATCCGTATGCACTTCTTCTGAGTTGTTCATTAAACTCAATTGCTTGGAGTCGCATTAAATCTTCGTTGACCGGACGCAATAAAAATTGAGTACCTAAAGGTGACATCCCATTCCAATTAAATTCACTTAGTAGGTTTGAAAAAGACATACCAGAATTTGCCATCGGGTCGTATATTTTACTCATTGCGGGGGGTGGGTGATGCCAAATTCGTTTTACTTCGATTCGTTCAAGTTTCTTTTCACCGGTTCTAGGACAAGTATAATATTGATTAAACAAGCCTTGCAAGTCGTAAGTTTGTACTCCAGATTTGACTTTTAAACTTGCTTTTCTCCAATCTACGTTTCCTCCTGCTCCTACTTCTGCTCCGTATGCTTCCGACAATTTTAAATAAAATGGAAGTGGTTGTGTTTGCATCACAGATGTTGTTAAATTAACACTAGTTGTTGTACCTTTTAAACTGTATAAATTTTGCTTTATTGAAAAAGCATTTACCTGTGAACTATATTCTGTTACTGCTTCTTCTAAACAAGCATAAAATTGAACATCGATCATTTCTACATCTACTATTGGATAACCCAACCTTTTTGCCGCCCAATCAGCTGCTCTTGGAGCAAACGAATTAAATTGTGCATCCTGATCAAAAAAACCAAATGGAGTTTTGCCTATTGGAGAACTTATTTCTCCGTTCCATCGCACTCTTTCTAACTCGTATTGATCTTCACTCTCTTGTTCACTGTTTGTAGTATCTTCACTCATTGTCTATAAATATACGTTAATTTACTTAATCGTTATAAAATAAAAGAGGGGTTCAAAAGAACCCCTCTTAAATTTTGTGTTATTCC
>MDTC01128000.1_pt1 | contig 10016 bp, 9 predicted proteins | sample 811181 | NCBI WGS metagenome assembly MDTC01 (sample SAMN05326644, study PRJNA326480) | marine metagenome | isolation source: seawater | place: Pacific Ocean: North | collected 2011
CAATTGCTATCTATTTTTTATCAAAAAAGGAATATTTTGGTATAAAAACTTGCTTTTTGGCTTCAAAATTACTTAAAACTATCAAAAAATAGTAAAAAATAGATTTTTTATTTTTTTGCGATATTTTTAATATTTATGAATAAATATGAGATATTTTTAATAATTATTAATTTATTTTTGTTGTATTCTTATAGTTTTGTAAATTCAAAATTCAATTCAAAGGATTTGTTTCTTACATTAGACATTTAACAAATGATGAAAAACTTAATTTTTTTTTTCTTTTTGTGCTTCAGCTTTGTTTCATTGCCGCAAGAAAAGCATTTTGAAAATTGGCATGTTGATGTTATGCCCAATCAGGCTTTTTTGATTTCAAGTGATGCGAAAAACATAAGAAACGCTGAGCTCAATCTTCCGCTATTTTTTGCAAACGTTATATTAGAAAATGGTGGCAGCCTAAAACTTGGTTTATTCTCTGAAAATTCACTATACCCTGATTACAACGGTGGTGAAATTGAAATAAATATATCTTTCAGGTCTGGTTCTGGAGAATTTACTAATAAGCTGGATGATGAATTTTGGACTTTAAAAAATAATAAGAGTAGTACAGGTCCTTATGGAGAAGGTTATGCAATTTTTTTTGATTTAAACAACGAGAGAGCTCTTGATTTAATGTATGATATAATGAGTTTCAGCTGCAGGAGTGGAGAAAAAGGCTCCCGTTGTTCAAGTCTATACATTCAAACAATATATAATAAAGAGTCGAAAGTTTTTAGATTTTCAAGCCTGGGGTATGAAGAAGCATTTAAGTTTTTAAAAGCTTGGTATCAAGACAACATCGATCCATTTCAAGAAGATAAAAAACCTCTTGGAAGGTAATTTTGATTTGGTTAAGATGTACTTTCGGCTTCCTCTACTTCATTATCAAGTAGTACTTTTCCTTTATAATAAAGCTTGCCTTCATGCCAATATGCTCTGTGGTATAAATGGCTTTCGCCAGTCTTTTTACAAACGGCAATCTGAGGCATTTCCGCCTTATAATGAGTACGTCTTTTATCTCTTCTTGTCTTTGAAGTTTTTCTTTTAGGATGTGCCATTTTTTAATTTTTTAATTTTTTTAATTTGTTCCATCTTGGGTCAATAAAGCTATTGCTTTCTTTTGGCTTTAAGTCATCTAGTATATCTAGTATTTCTGACTTTAAGCTTCCATCCTCGACCCCAGGATGAACTCTCTTGGCTGGCAAAGATAATACAATTAACTCAAATATGTATTGATCAAGGTCTATCTTGTGTTCTCCGTGGGGTAAAACAAGAATTTCATAGTCTTCATTATTAAACACCTCACCAAACTTAACAACAAGGTTTGATGTCGCATTTAAGCTTAGGTCAAACGCCTCATTAGTTACATCACAATTAACATTTGCAGAACCATTTAATTTGAATGTCAGCTCTAATATTGTTGCTTTTTTAACCAGTTCAATATTGAGCTGAGCACTTATTGAATTGAAGTCGGTATAGTCTTGTGAATCAAAGAAGTTGTTACCTACTTCAAATTCATAGTCGTGAGCTCCGATTTTTAAACCAGCGAATTCAATTTTATATGTATTTTTCTTATTCATTTTATGACTAACGGGCAGCAAATATATAAATTTTCATATAACAAGGCTTATTTTTTGTTATAATTTAACCTGTTGTTATATACCTCAACTGCTAAATATATAGCTGATAAAAATGACTCTTCATTAGCAATGCCCTTTCCAGCAATCCCATATGCCGTTCCGTGATCTGGAGATGTTCTAATTTTGTCTAGGCCTGATGTATAATTTACGCCAGTATTAAAGGTTAATGTTTTAAAGGGAATAAGGCCTTGATCATGATAACATGCGACCACTAAATCAAAATTTCTATATTGTTGGGTTCCGAAAAAACTATCAGATGGAAAAGGGCCGTTAACAGAGACTCCTAAGTTAATCAATCTTTCAATCACCGGTTTTAATATCTCATTATCACTATTAGAAATAACACCGTTATCTCCGGCGTGTGGGTCAATAGAAAGTAGTGCAATTTTTGGCTCTTCTATGTTAAAGTCTGTAATTAATGTTCTATTTAAGTTATTAAGTTTTAACTCAATCTTTTCATGGCTTAAGTTTTCTAAAACTTTGGAAAGTGGAATATGCTCGCTCAAAAGAGCAACCCTAAGTTCTTTTGAAACCATCATCATTGTTGAGCTTCCACCAATTATACTATCAATATAATCTGTGTGACCCATGAATCTAAACTCATCTGAGTGAATAGCTTCCTTGTTTATAGGGGGTGTAACAAGAACATCTATCTTATCGAGATGTAAATCACTTACAGAAGACTGGATTGATAAAAAAGCTATTTTTCCAATATCCTTATCAAGGTTACCAAAGTTAATCTTTGGCTCGTCATTGAATACATCTAATACGTTAATGGTGTTATCCACAGCACCCTCAACATTTTCAATTTTATTTAGGTCAATTTTTAAATCAAAATGTGATTTTAAGAAACAAATAGTACTATATGGAGCATATAAAATTGGAACTATAGTTTCTTGTAGCTCTTTTTTTGCCAAACTCTTTAGCAACACTTCAGGCCCTATTCCATTGAGGTCGCCAATTGAAAAACCAACTCTAATTTTATGTTTATCTTTCAGTAACACTAAAAAAATGTAGTAATAATTCTGTAAATTTATCAAAATATAAGGATATTATGTTTACCGGAATAGTAGAAAGTTTAGGGGAAATTGTAGATATAAATGAAGAGCTTGATAATATTCATTTTACAGTTAGAAGTGAAATAAGCCCTGAGCTTAAAATTGATCAAAGTCTATCTCACAGCGGAGTATGCCTAACAGTAATTGATATTGAGAAAAATTGCCATACAGTTACTGCCGTAAAAGAGACTTTGGATAAATCAGCATTAAAAAACCTAAAAAAAGGAGATGTTTTTAACCTTGAAAGGGCGATGAAAATGGGTGGCAGATTGGATGGACACCTTGTGCAGGGCCATGTCGACGATATTGCAAAATGTGTAGATGTGAAAATGAATGAAGGCAGTTGGATTTTCACTTTTAGTTTCAATGAAAAATTCAAAAATCTCATCATTGAAAAAGGGTCAATATGTATTAATGGTGTTAGCCTAACTGTTTTCAATGTGACAAATAATTCTTTTGATGTGACAATAATTCCTTATACTTACGACAATACAAATTTTAACAAAATTAATATTGGGGATATAGTCAATATTGAATATGACATGATTGGCAAGTATCTTGCAAGATTTAATAATAAATAAAAAACAAATGAAAAATATCTTAAAAATAATTGGAGGTCTTTTACTTGTTGGGGTTATTTATGTTGGCTACATGCTTGTAAACCCTATAAGCCCAAAAGATACCGTTGGCTTCAGCTCAGACAACACAACTTTTGAAGTTGTTTACAGCAGGCCTTATAAAAAAGACAGGCTAATTTTTGGCACTGAGGAAAACGGCGCCTTAGTTCCATTTGGAAATTACTGGAGAACAGGGGCAAATGCTGCAACTACATTTGAAGCTTCATCAGATATTCTGTTTAACGGTGAAGAGCTAAAAGCTGGAAAATATGCCCTATATACAATCCCTAATGAAAACAACTGGACTGTTGTGTTAAGCTCTGAAAGTGATGTGTTTTTTGCAACTTCACAGCCTGATACAAAATTTGATGTATTAAAAACAATGGTTGATGTGAGCTTAATGGAAAAGTCGTTAGAGCAATTTACCATTGAATTTTCAAAAGATTCAACTGCTGTTAACATGGATTTAATGTGGGATAAAACAATGGTGTCAATTCCATTAAATTAATATGAAGTTTAATCTTAAAAACCTTTTCAAGACCCTATCATTTATTTTGGTTGTAACGATTGCAGTCTATTTTGCAATTGACACAATTCATAATAAACAAAACATAATGAGTTTTGAAGATTATGACCCCCCCTCATCGCTGATTGTTGAAGGAGAAGTAATAAAAAAAGCCAAGTTCAGATTTATTGATGTCCACAGTCATCTATGGAATATGCCTCTAATGGACCTTGATGAGCTTGTGGCAGAAATGGATGAGATAAACATGGGGTATATAGTTAATCTTAGTGGTTCAGGATTTGGACCCCAAACCGCAAAGGATATATATTTTGACGAATCAATGGAAAATATTGAAGAAAATCAGCCTGGTAGAATTGGTTTATTTGTAAATGTTGATTTTGATAATCCGGACAATAAAGACCATGTCGAAACGCAAGTAAATGTAATTCGGGAGGCTGTCGCAAAGGGGGCTATTGGACTGAAAGTCTATAAAGGGTTGGGTCTGACAAATAAAGATTCTAAAGGAAATAGGGTTAGGGTTGACGATGAAAGGCTTGGGCCAATATGGGAGGTTTGTGGTGAATTAGGTATTCCTGTATTAATTCATTCGGCTGACCCGTTTCAGTTTTGGCTGCCAAAAGACAACCAAAATGAAAGGTGGTTTGAGCTAAAAGAAAAACCAAAAAGGTATTATGGAGATTCAGATTTTATCCCTCCATTTGAAGAAATCATAAATGAACAACACACAGTTTTTGAAAGACATAAGAACACCACTTTTATAAATGCGCATTTTGGTTGGATGGGTAATGACTTAAAAAGGCTTGGTGAACATCTAGATAAATACCCAAACGTACATACTGAATTTGGGGCGGTTATTGCAGAGCTTGGCAGACAGCCTAAGACTGCAAGACAATTTTTTATAGACTATCAGGATAGAATTATGTTTGGTAAAGATAAATATGATAAAGAGGAATTCTATACCTACTTCAGGGTTTTAGAGTCTGACGATGAATATTTTAACTACTTTAGAAAGAGGCATGCATTTTGGAAAATGTATGGTTTGAACCTGCCTGATGAAGTTCTGAAAAAAGTATACTATAAAAATGCTCTTCGCCTATTTCCACAAATTGATAAAACCCTATTTGAACAATGAGAAAAATTATATTAGTTATAGCCCTAATCTACTTTAATTCCACTTTGTCTCAAAGTCTCTCTGGAATTGAAAACTTTATTCTTGCGTCACAACAAGATCAGAACCTTTTGTCTGAAAAATACTTCAAGCCTTTATTCAATTCAATGCAGGTTTCAATGGGAGAAGGATGGACCAAAAGTGCAAAAACACATAAAAAATTTGGCTTTGATATTTCACTATTTGTCTCAGCAATAAATATTCCTGAATCAGACAAAAGTTTTAATATGACAGGCTTCTCCAACCTTACATCATCCTCGGAAACAAATCCGACTATTTTTGGAGAAGAGACCAACAGTATTTTTGATGTTGAGTATCAACCCGAAGGAGAAAGCTACTTTGTATCAACAAGTTTTGATGCCCCCGATGGATTTGGGTCAAAATTAAAAGAAGGTAGGGTTCTTTTACCTAACCTTCAGCTTACTTTAGGTGTACCATTTAAAACAGATTTAATATTTAGATATATGCCTAAAATTAATTCTGATGGTGCAAGGTTTGAGTCTTTGGGGTTTGGAATTAAACATAATATCTTGCAGCACTTTAAAATTACCAAACCACTTCCACTTAACCTGTCAGCATTAATTACATATTCAAAATTAGAAGGAGCATATAACATTGGGCAAAACTCAGAAATTGATGGAAGTTCTCAACTTGCAAATATGGATGTAAACAATACTTCTTTTGGGCTTGTTGGCTCTGTAGATTTGAAAATAATTAGCTTATACGGGTCTATTTCACAAGTTTACAGTAAAAGCAGTTTCGACATTTCAGGAAACTATGTGTTAAATTATGAAATAAATAATGACTCAGGTCAGGTTTATCAAGTTGAATTGGTAGATCCCGTTTCTATAGACAACAGGCTAAATTACCTCAGAAAAAATATTGGCTTGCTATTCAACTTTCCTGTGGTAAAACTTTTTGTAGACTACAGCTCCATGAAATATAATTCTATAAATGCAGGCCTGTCTCTTTCTATTAGATAAATATTTGTAAAATTTTTCGTAGTTTTGTAGGCCTTCTTGCAGAGCCTGCAAGCTTGGACCGGTAAAACCAAAAATTAAATTTTATGAAAAAATTGAAGCTATTAGTGGCTTTGTTAGCTATAGTATTCTCATCAAACAATAAATATGGGCAAGATAATAGTGACTACTTGTTGGAAAATGCACTTAACGGTTTTGAGTTTAGAAGCATTGGCCCTGCCTTTATGTCTGGAAGGATTGCTGATATTGCAATAAACCCTTCAAACGAAAACAACTGGTATGTTGCTGTTGGGTCTGGAGGCACATGGAAAACAGAAAACGCAGGCACTACATGGACACCTTTAACAGACGACGAGTCTTTTTATTCAACTGGATGCATTACAATTGACCCGAATAATCATGACAAAATATGGCTTGGAACTGGAGAAAATGTAGGGGGGCGTCATGTTGGTATTGGTCATGGAATTTTCGTAAGCCATGATTCTGGTGACACGTGGACTGACATGGGGCTTAACGAATCAGAACATATTTCAAAAATTATAGTTCATCCAGATAATTCAAACATCATATGGGTAGCGTCTCAAGGTCCTTTGTGGAATTCCGGTGGTGACAGAGGGCTTTTTAAAAGTATTGACGGTGGAAAAACGTGGAGCAACAAGCTTTATGTAAACGAATGGACGGGTGTAACGGATATATTAATCGATCCTAAAAACCCTGATATTCTCTACGCTGCAACTTGGCAAAGACACAGAAATGTAGCAGCATTAATTGATGGCGGTCCTGGCACATCGATTTACAAGAGTTTAGATGGTGGAGATAATTGGGAAAAAATTGATTCTGGATTACCTTCCTCTAATATGGGTAAAATCGGACTTGCAATTTCTCCTATGAAGCCAAATGTTATTTATGCGGCTATTGAGCTTGACAGAAGAAATGGAGCTGTATACAGAAGTGAAAACAGCGGGGGTACATGGATAAAAATGTCAAATACAGTTTCGGGTGGAACTGGACCCCACTACTATCAAGAATTAGTTGCATCGCCCTTTGTATTTGATAAAATCTATCTTATGAACGTAAGGGTCTTGGTTTCCGAAAACGGTGGAAAGGATTTCTACACAATGAAGGAAAAAAAGAAACACTCAGACAATCACTCTTTAACATTTAAAGCTGATGATCCAAACTATATGCTAATAGGAACTGACGGAGGAATTTATGAGTCATTTGATGATTCTGAAACATGGAAGTTTGTTGCAAACTTACCATTAACTCAGTTCTACAAACTTGCAGTTGACGATGCTTATCCTTTTTACAATATTTATGGGGGAACTCAAGATAATAATACCCAAGGAGGACCGTCAAGGAACTTCAAAAATAGTGGCATCTCCAATGCAGATTGGTATGTTGTTTTAGGTGGTGATGGGCATCAGCCTGCAACTGAGCCAGGAAATCCTGACATCATATATGCTCAGTCACAACAGGGCTATATAAACAGAATTGATATGACCAACAGGGAGATTGTTAGTATAAGACCCCAGGAAGGTATCGATGAGCCATATGAAAGATTCAACTGGGATGCGCCTATATTGGTTAGTCATCACGACCCAAAAAGACTATATTTTGGAAGTCAGAGGGTGTGGAGATCTGAAAATAGAGGAGATAGTTGGTCAACGATTTCTGGTGACTTAACTAGGGACGAAGAACGGCTTTCTCTTCCAATTATGGGAGGTGTCCAAAGTTTTGATAATGCTTGGGATGTTTACGCAATGTCAACCTATAATACAATAACGTCTTTATCAGAATCAAAAATTGATGAAAATATTCTATATGTTGGCACTGACGATGGGATTATTCAGTACACAAAAAACGGCGGTTCTAGCTGGACTAAGCTTAATGTTGATAAATTGCCTGATACACCTAAAGAAGCTTTTGTTAACGACATAAAAGCAGATTTGCACAATAAAGATGTAGCATATGTGGCATTGGATAATCACAAATTTGGAGACTACAAGCCTTATTTATTCAAAACCACGGATGGAGGTAAAAAGTGGGTCTCAATAACGAATGGCCTTCCTAGCAACACAATTATTTGGAGAATTGTACAAGATCATGTCAATCCTAATTTACTATTTTTGGGTACTGAATATGGTGTTTACGTGAGCTTAAACCAAGGAGCAAAATGGCATAAGTTCTCAAACGGTCTGCCTACTATTTCTGTTCGCGATATAGCAATTCAAAAAAGAGAAAACGATTTAGTAATTGCCACATTTGGAAGAAGCTTCTATGTTTTAGACGATTACAGCCCTTTGAGAACTTTCAGTTCGTCATCATTAGAGTCTGACGCAATACTTTTTGAACCAAGAAAAGCCCTTCAGTACAACCAAATTTATGGCGGCACAAGTAGTGATGGAATGTCAAGCTATTATGCTGAAAACCCTGATTATGGCGCAAACATATATTATTACATTAAAGAAGGTGAGCCTTCACTAGTGTCTAAGAGATTGTCCTTAGAAGCATTTAAAGGTGTTGAAAGTCGTATCATAGAAAAGTTTATTGAGGCTGGGTTAACAACCTCAAAAAGTATTACTCAAAAGACGGTGAAAGAAATTGAGGATTTAACCGATTTGTCAAAGAAAGAGATTTCAAATGTAAAGAAGATTATTGAGGCAAATGCGAAAAAGGGAGTCTCTAATACTTTTCCAGGCTGGGAACAGTTAGATGAAGAGCTAAACGAAACTTATGCAAAAGCTGTGCTCATCATTAAAGACGTTGATGGAAAGGTTGTCAAAGAGATTTCAGGGCCCTACTCAAGTGGAGTTCATACTTTTAATTGGGACTTAAAAACTGGTGTTGCCACAACGATTGTGTCTGGAAGCTCAAGATCAAAAAGCTTAAACTTTAATGTTAAACCAGGAGAGTATACGCTTGAGCTTTATAAAAGCTATAATAGTGAGCTTACATTAATTTCAGAGCCTGTCACACTGGCAATTGAAAAAATTAGGCCGGGCACACTCAAAAACCCAATGGCTGAAAAGCATGACGCGTATTATAATGAATTAGCTGACTTATATAAAAAGGTTGACTATTATGTAAATATTTTTGAAAATAACAATGACAAGCTAAACTCGTTAAAATCGTCACTTAAATATGTAAAAAGCAATAGAGCGTTTCTTGAAAAAGAAGTTTTCAATCTAAATCAAATAAAAGATGCTCTGGAGCTAAAATTATATGGAAGTAGTGCAAAGCAAGAAATTGGCGAAAAAGATTACTTGACAATTTATGACAGGTTAAGTAATGCCAGGGGTGGCTACTACTCAAGTTCATATGGGCCTACAGAGCTCCACATGAAGAGTCTTGATATTGCAAAAGAAATGTTCGCCAGATTAAAGCCTGAGCTGGACAATTACTTTGACTTAATAATCAAAGTAGAAAAATACTTGGAGGAGGCCGGTGCTCCAATTGTGCTGGACTAAATCAAGTTTTTTAGTTAATAGAAAACCCCCAGTTTTTAATTGGGGGTTTTTAATTTTAAGTAATGTTTAGTGGGGTTTTATTCCCAAGCTGTTTTGACATTAAAAAATCTGACAACCTTACCTTGATCAACTAGGTACCAATCATTAATTAGTGATTTTTGTTGTAGACCTGTAGAGTCTGTTTTTGTTACCTCAAATCCTGCATTGACCCATTCAGCTGTGATTTCAGGGTTGTCATCTTTAATGGCAAAAGCCCAAGTCATTTTCCAATCATAATTTACATTTTGATTTGAAAGGCCTTGAATAAATGCATCAGCTGTATTATACTTTTCACCCTCAGCAAACGAAACGTAAACCGAGTCAGCAAGTAAAGGCCTCATAGATTCAAAATCTTTTGAAGACCAGTATTTGTCAAGCTCTAAAACAACATCAACTGATTCTTGTGTCCCAATTTTAATCTTATTGTCTCTTGGGGTAAACCCGTTTGAATCTTCGACGCAAGGGGTGCTTGAACATGAAAC
>MDTC01260933.1_pt1 | contig 10016 bp, 12 predicted proteins | sample 811181 | NCBI WGS metagenome assembly MDTC01 (sample SAMN05326644, study PRJNA326480) | marine metagenome | isolation source: seawater | place: Pacific Ocean: North | collected 2011
AACAATGTGAGCCTGCCCCTACCCCCAACCGGTCGGGCCATGGGCCATGAGGGGACCGGAGTGATCGAGATACTCGGCGACGGAGTCGAGACCGACTCCGCTGGAGCGCCCATCAAGAAGGGAGACCGGGTGATCTACGCCGCCGTCTTCCCCTGTTACCACTGCCGCCAGTGCCTGAAGGGCAACACCAACTGGTGCATGAACCGTAACTATCCCGCCGCCGGAGTCTGGCCATACTTCGTAGCCACCTACTCTGATTACCTGTACTTGCCTGACCGGCATCCCTTCTTCAAAGTGCCGGACGAACTGGACGAAAACATCTTGGGTCCGGTGAACTGCGCCATGGGCACGGTCACCACCGGCCTGATCCGTGCCCAAGCTGGCGAGGGCGACTACGTGGTGATCCAGGGCGCTGGCGGTCTCGGCATCCACGCCACCGCCATGGCCAAGGAGATGGGCGCTGATCGGGTGATCGTCATGGACCGCTTGGAGAACCGCCTACAACTGGCCGAGGAGTTCGGCGCTGACCACACCATCAACATCGAGGAGTTCAACACCCCCGAGACCAGACTCCGCCGTGTCAGGGAACTGACCGACGACCGTGGTGCCGACGTGGTGATGGAGTTGGTGGGCCGGGCAGAACTGCTGGCCGAAGGCATCGACATGCTAAGCAACGGCGGAACCTTCGTTGAGATCGGCGATATCGTCCGGGGCAAAGAGGTGTCCATCGACCCGTCCAAGCTGCTCACCGGCAAGAACATCGTCGGTTCACTGATGTACAAGCCGGAATTGCTGCCCAGACTGCTCAACTTCCTGGTCCGCAAGAAGGACACTCTTCCCTTCGAGAAGATCGTCTCCCATACCTTCCCGTTGGCCGAGGTCAATGATGCCTTTGCCCAGGCGGAATGGGACCAGAGCCAGACTCCCATCACCAGGGCCATGCTGGTTCCCTAGGCGGATAGCCCGTTAAACCTCAGGAGTGGAATGGCGATGGTAGCGAACGAAAAACAGCTGCAGGGGTTGATAGAACCACGGCCAGAATTGGTTGAGGCGGCCAGAAAGGCGGCTGTAAAGATTGCGGCTCGTGCACAGGAGACTGATCGGTCGCGTCGGGTGCCTGTGGAGAACATCCAGGACCTGCATGAAGCAGGGATGCTGACCGTCGCCATTCCCAAGGAAAACGGTGGCACCGAGGCCGATCTGGTGACCCAGGTTGCCCTTTACGAACTTATCGGCGGGGCGTGCGCGTCTACGGCCTGGCTCATGGGCAACCACTCGGTGCTCTGCACCAGGGCCATGGGCCTGATGGGTGAGGATTCCCACTGGCTGATCAAAGACGTGGTGGATAACGGCTCGCTCATCTCACACGCCGCAATCCCCGGGGGTGACACCAAGCCAGCCCCGGGAGGGTTCGTCGCATCTGGTCGCTGGCCCTTCGTCAGCGGTTCCAGCATCTCCACCTGGATGTTTCTCAGCACAATGGTTCCCGGGCCGTCGCCCACCTGGAAGGGTTCAGGCACGCCTCCCGCTTACAACCGCTGGTTGGTCATGCCCACGAGCCAGCCAGGTTTGACCATCGACGAGACCTGGATGGCCATGGCCGGCCGGGGTTCCATGACCCATGACGTGGTCTTGGACAACGTGTTTGTGCCCGAGGACATGACGCCGGTAGACAACCGTCCTCTGGGCCATCAACCCTGGCTGCCCAACGGTCCGGCGGCCCTGAAGGTTCCAACCAAGGCCAGGGTTTGGATGTCTGGCATGATGTTGGGCGTCGCCCAGGCTGCCCTGGACGAGACCATCGAGTTCGGCAAAACCCGCAGCATGACCCTAGGCGGCAAGCCCAGAAGCAGTATGCCAGGCAACCAGTTTGCGGTGGCCGATGCCGCCATGTTCATCGAGGCCGGGCGAGCCCTGCTGATTCAAGAGGTCCGCAAAATCACGGTAAAAGCCTCTGCCGGAGAGGAATTTGTCCCTGATGACGCTGCCCGGGTTGAGATGGCGGGTCTCGTTGCCAGAGAAAACGCCCAAAAGGCGGTGGACAGGTTGTTCGCCGTACGTGGTGCCCACGGCCTCTACGAGACCGACACCTTCGAGCGTTACTACCGTGACGTCCGCATGGGCACCCTGCACGCAGTAAGCGCCCCCGACCTGGTGCGAGAACAACTAGGCAAACACCTCTTTGACATCCCTCTAGATGTGGAACCCCGCTGGTCGTAACAACGAAACAATCGGACAAGAGAAAAGCCCTTCTCATCGAGAGAAGGGCTTTTTATTTTCAGCCATCTGATATGGGAACCCGCCTGTGGCGGCGGCGGTCGCTAGTCTGAGGAGGGGAGTTTGCGGGGTTCTTGAATCTCCATGGGCTTGTCGCAGCAGTCTATCTCGCCCTCGCCGCTCTTGGTGCAGAGCACGCCGCTGCCGCAGGTCTCGCAGACGTATCGTTTGCCTAATTGGTTGGCCATTTGACAGTCCTCCGGGAATATCGCTGAGGTGTTTGGGGATTTAGCCGGTTACTTGAGTTCCATTGGGGTCTGGCAGCAGGCGATGGCGCCGTCGCCTCCCTTGGTGACGATGAACTCGGAAGCGCACTTGCTGCATACGTAGCGTTTGCCAGTCTGATTAGCCAACTGTTCAGCTCCATTTTCTGGACATTTTTGGGTCGCCCTTAGGCTCGTTCCAATTATAGCCATGCAGGCTCGGGGATTCAACATAACCGAACGGGTTTGGGGCGGGGTCAGGACTCAGCAGATTCCGGCTTTTCGATGAATCGGACCAGGAACGTGGCCTCACCCAAGGGAATGCCGTCAAAGAGTATGGCGGCAGAATGGATCCCTGGCGCCTGCACCGGGATTCGGAAGGTCTTGATCCATCGTTGGAACAAGATTCCCTCGTCCCATTCCACTTTCTGGGCAGGGGGAGTGTCCAGCGGGATGCCAGGGGTCTTCAGGGTCACGAATAGGTAGTGGTCACCAGGCTCCACACCGCCGATGCAAAAGGCCAGGTTGTAATCCACTGTGGCAAGGACTGGGCTTTCCGGTTCGGAAGAACCGTCTGGTTCGGGTATGTCCAGGAGATCGACTATCCCTGTTAGGGACAGGTCGCCGTTTTCCTCTTCTGCAGTGTCCTGGCAGAAGAGGGCATATTTCAAAAAGGGTCCGCTGGCTTCTTGGGCCAAGTTGGAGCCTCCATTGGGCTAGGGTTTTTGTTCTCAAACGTCCGGAAATCGGACGACCAATTCTAGCATGGCACCGGATTACGGAAAACGTCGAGCCGCCGCAGATTTTGGTGGACCATTGCCAACCGCGCCCAATATTGAGAAACTAGGCGCGTAATATTAAGCTCGGGGGTGGCCGTAGTGGCATCCACGCAGGGCACACAACTCACTCAAGATAAATTCAGTCAGGGTATGACCACCCAACAGTACATAGACCAGATCAAGGTCAATAAAGACCCATTTGTGTCTATCTACGAGATGGTCCAGGTTCCGTCAGAATCGTTGAACTTGTTCAACGGTCTCAGTGAGCCCATCAAGTTGGCCGTGTTTACCGCCGACTGGTGCGGCGACGCCATGAGCACCACTCCGGTTATCCTGAAGTTGGCAGATAGCATCCCAAACATTGCCCTTCAGGTGTTCAACCGTGACGATGAGTTGGAGTTGAGCAACAGCCTCCTGCCAGAACACCGCGCCGGTACTGTGCCCATCTTCGTGGTCATGGACCAGGAGATGAACCAGAAGGTCCGGTTTATTGAGACGGCCAACAACCTGGTGCCGAGTATCGACGCCATGGACGAGGCCATCGACCAGGAAACCGCGGGAATGGATGAAGCCGAAGCTCGGCGGGCCAAGCGGAGACGGCGTAACTCCTACCGGGTGGAACACGCCCAGGAATGGGGCGAAGTCATCCTGGAAGAATTCGGTGGGTTGGTCGCCGACGCACTGTCGGGCAGACAATCAGACCTGCCTCTCGAGGGTGGCACCAAGTGGCCGCCAGAGGATTAACCTTTAACACGGGAATACTAATGCGCCAGGCCGGACCAAGCTAGAAAGCTGACTGGTCTGGCGGCGCGATCTATCACTGGAAAACTATTCTGCGAGTAGGGTGATGGCTGAAGACCTGATCGGAATGGAAGACATGTCGGCGATTTTTGAGGTGACAGACGCCTTGGGAATCCATCGGGAGTCGGTACGCGTCGAACTCACGAAAGAAGACCCCGGCTCCATCCAGAGGGTGGCTGACGGGATGGTTGAAATCACGTTGCCCGTTAACGAGAGTGCCGAGATCTTCTGCCGCAAGTTGCGCATCGACTTGGAAGCCATGGGCTTTGAGGCTTCTGATTCCATGTTCGACTACGACGATGATGAAGGCGACGACGATGACCCTCGTCCGTCGTCGCCCCAGAGACTTCGTTAGCCCGATAACCGGAGCCTAGTACCCTGCTTCTCGCCACTCAAAAGCCAGATTGGCGTAACGAACGAATACTGCTCCGCCAGGGGCAGCCATCGGCCCATTGGCGGCGAGCAAGGCGATGCTGTGCTGCTCCCCAGGTGTAACCTCTTCAGTCATCAACACGCGTTGGGGCACATTGAACCCCTGCACTGCGCCCCGGTGCCTGTCGCATACCCCATCGATCCACAGTTCCCCGTAGTCGTCGATGCACGTCTCAAATTGAACCCTTACGCCAGCGGTGGGGTGGCCATCCACCGTCTCCGGAAACGTCACGTTGATGCGGTACCACACAAAGGAAAACCCGTGGGTGATCCACTTGGCCAGGTCGGTGCATACCTCCCAGCCGGAGTCGTCGTACTCAGGTAATCGTGCTGGAGACCCTTCAAGTTGAGATACCAGGCCCTCATTGGGTTCGCCGGGCACCAGGCCCTGGGCGAATTTCCACTGGCCATGCACGGCTGCCAGGCCGCTTTCCGTATTGAGGTCAATCACTGCTCTAGGCATGTCTTCTCCCCCTATTCTTGTCAGTTTGTTTCTATTTGCTAATCGATGCCAACGATCTTGATGCTGGCGTGAATCTTATAAATGCGGTTGATGTTCACCAAGAGTGGGGTGATCTGTTCCACATATTTGGCGTTTGCCAGGCTGCCGCCGTCTACCCCCCTCAAGTCTTTTATCTTATCGGCCATATCCATGACTAATTTCTTAGCTTCTGTGTGGTCAGAACAGACCACCACGTCGCCTTCCATGACCGCATCTGGGTTTAGAAGCTCCTCGGCGCTGGCGTTCTGGAAAGCGGCCACCACCTGGGAGTCTGGAAGCATCTCCTGGGCTTCTTCGGCTGCTGATCCGGCTTCAACCTCCACTGCGCTGGCGCCCTTGCCCCGTTCGAACTTCATGGGGGCGATGACACTGACCACGATCTTACCCTCCAACGCCGGGCCAAGGTCTTCCAGCACTGGTCGTTGGCCCTCGTAAGGAAATGCCAGGAAGACCACGTCGGCTGCGGCAACCGCGCCTGAGTTATCGGAGCCGTTGATCACCACGCCTGGCGCAGTTGCCGCCAGTTCCTCCGCTGCGGTGGCCCCTCGGGCAGCATCGCGGGACCCGATGATCGGTGTTTCTCCGCCCATTGCCAGCCGCAGGGCCAATCCCTTACCCTCCGGTCCTGTTCCCCCCAGGATCGCTATTGTCGATGCCACCATCAAGCCTCTCGTAATAAACCAATTTGCCGATCAGATTGCAGACCGATGCGGACCGACATCACCCGTGCGGCATAAAATGTCATACCGGACCAGCGGTCGATCATGCGGCAATACTATAGCTGTAACAAGAAGCTGATGGAAGGTCTTCCCGGGCGGCCTGATCAAGGGAGTGGGTGAGTGATGCGTTTCAAATAATTCCATGGAGATAGTATTCCCAATAGCCTTGACCCTCGCCTGTGAAGCAATTAACATCTCAGGCGATGCCCCAGGGGTTTAACGTTTTAGGCAGTAAATAACGGCGGCGTGGTCGCCGTGTGAAGATAAGCGGAATTCAATGAACGACGGGAGTAGATAGATGAAAGCGCCACTGATTTTGGTATCCGCATTGGCAGCGCTGGTCTTCCTGATAGCCGCCTGAGGAAGCGATCCAACACCAGCCCCAGAGATCAACCAGGTGACATTCACCGCCTCTGATTATGCCTACGGCGGTCCTCAGTTCATGCTGGCAGGTATGACCGAGATGGTGTTGACCAACACGGGGCGTGAATTGCATCATCAGCAATTGATGACCGTGCCCGAAGGCATGAGCAGCGATGACCTGATCGCTGGGTTGCTTTCTGGAGAAGCCGGACCACTCCCTCCTGGTGTTGCAGCTGCGGGCGGCGTGGGACTCATCGGCCCCGGCGCTACCGGTAGAACAACACTGAACATGACTGCTGGGAATTATCTCATCGTGTGCTTTATACCCAACGCTGAGGGCGTTCCCCACATGGCACTTGGCATGGTCAAACCCATCACGGTGATTGAATCATCCGCACCGGTGGCGGCTTTGCCCAGCGCCAAAGTCTCGGTTGATATGGTGGATTTCGGGTTCGGTCTTTCAGAACCGATCTCAACCGGATCCCAGAATATCAACGTGATCAACAAGGGTGAACAAGATCACGAAGCGTTCTTGATCCGTTTGGCTCCCAACGCCACAGCCATGGACTTTGTCGGCGCCTTCGCCCCTGACGCCCTCCCGGACCACCTCCCGGAGAAGCTCTAGGTGGCTTACAGGTTGTCACATCAGGGGTTAGCGGCTCCTTCGACGTCGATATCACCCCGAGTAACTACGCGTTCGTATGTTTCGTTGAAGACCCAAATACCGGAGCCCCTCACTTTGCACTGGGAATGGTTGAAGAATTAAGTGTCCAATAACATCTACGATACGGACTGGTAGCCTAGTAATAGCGATAAAAAAGCCCCCGGAATCTCCGGGGGCTTTGCTTTGGCCACGTACTAAAACTCCAGTCTTGTGTTCCTATCCAGGCTCGGCGATAATGGGGCCAATATTTGCCAGCAATTTTTACGCGTGTTCAAGCGTATAGAAACTGAGTATTTGAAACTGATCGGAGGTCCACCATGGACGAAGATGCCAAGAAGACTGCTTTACGCATGATCCCCTATGGGATGTATGTGCTGACCAGTAAGAGCAAGGACGGCAAAGAAGTTAGCGCCGCCACTGTGAACTGGCTGACCCAAACATCGTTTGCTCCGCCTCTAGTGGCCGTTGGCGTCAAGGGCGACTCCGGTGCCCACGCCCACATCACCGACACCGGTGTATTCGCTGTCAACGTGATTGGCAAAGACCAACTCGACCTCGCCTTCAATTTCTTCAAGTCCCACGAGCGCGAGGGCGATTCCATCGGCGGGCAGGATTTCACGGCAGGTCCTGAGACTGGTTGCGCATTGTTCAACGGGTCTCCCGCCTGGTGGGAGTGCAAAGTTGTCGGACAGCTCGACCAGGGCGACCACACCCTCTTCTTGGGCGAGGTCTTGGAAGCCGGCGTCAACGCTGAGGACCAAACGATCCTAATGCGAGAGCACAACCTAAACTACGGCGGCTAACGGCACAGCCGTGTTTCGTTTGTCGCTGTTCTATAGAGTTGTTTCCTGGTTTGCTGGCCCGTGTTTTGGCAAGTGAACAGGCTGACTTAGCAAAAATATAAAAACACTCCGAAAGGGAGGGTTCCAACCAATGGTAGACCTGAGACGTGCGGCCGCGATTGTCGGCGTGCACGAGCACATCACCCGGTACGCGCCGGACAAAAGCGAACTGCAGATTCAGGCAGAGAGCATTCAAAAAGCTCTGGAAGATGCCGGACTTGAGAAGAAGGACGTTGATGGCCTGTTCTGTGCTTCAATGTCGGTTCGGAACAGCGGGCTGAATCTGGCCGATTACCTGAATCTGTACCCCAAGATGGTGGACAACACCACCGTGGGCGGCGGTTCCTTTGAGTTCCACCTTTCCCACGCGTTGAACGCCATCCATGCCGGCCGCATCAACTGCGCCGTCATCACCTATGCCACCCAGGCCCGCTCCGGTGGGGTATCGGTGGGCACCGGCGGTATCAGCCGCCAGGGTCATCCTCGGTTGGACCCGGCCCCAGACAGCTTCGAAGAACTGTACGGTCTCACGACCGTTGGTCTCTACGCCATGATCGCCCAGCGCCACATGCATCTGTACGGAACAACCTCCGAGCAGTTGGCTGAGGTGGCGGTGACCATGCGCAGGCACGCTTCACTGAATCCGGAAGCGCTGTTCCGCGACCCCATCACCGTGGAAGATGTCATGCGGTCTCCGGTGGTCTCCACACCACTGCATCGCAACGACTGCTGCGTCATCACCGATGGTGGCGGCGCGGTTGTGGTGGCCTCTCCTGAACTAGCCCGAAACTGCAAGCAGAAGCCGGTCTGGATTCTGGGAGCCGGCGAAGCGGTAGCCCACCAGGGCGCAGGCAAGCGCGACCTGATGTACATCGCGGCCAAGCAGAGCCACGTTCCTGCCTTCGAGATGGCAGGTGTCACCCAGAAAGATATCGACATGGCCATGATCTACGACTCGTTCACCATCACGGTGATTGAGACCCTGGAGGACCTGGGCTTCTGCGAGAAGGGCGAGGGCGGCCAGTACGTGCTCAACGGACGCATCGGTCTGGGCGGTGAGATGCCCATCAACACCGACGGCGGGGGCCTGTCCTCCAACCATCCTGGCATGCGTGGCCTTTTCCTCCTATTGGAGGCAACAAGGCAGTTGCGAGGCCAGTTCAAGGGGACCGAGCGACAGGTTCCAGATTGCAAAATAGCCCTGTGCCACGGCACCGGCGGAGCCCTGGGCTCCCGCCACAGCGGCGGCACAGTCATTCTGGCGAGGGATTAACGATGACAACTTGGAATAAACCCCTGCCTACGATCAACGGCGAGACCAAGACCTTCTGGGATATGGCCCGTCGCGGTACTCTGCTGATTCAGAAGTGCGATAGCTGCAACGAGTTCCAATGGTACCCTCGCGGTATCTGCTCCAACTGCTGGTCCAGCGAGATCAAATGGTTCCCGTCCACCGGACGGGGCACGGTATGGACCTTCACCGTGACCAACCAGAACCGGACCCAGGGCTTCGACACCGGACCCTATGTCCTGGCCCTGGTGGAACTGGAAGAGGGCGTTCGAATGTTCACCAACATCGTGGAATGCGACCCGAAGGATGTCAGCATTGGCATGGCCGTGGAAGTAACCTTCCAGCAGGCCACCCCTCAGATATTCGTTCCTCTGTTCAAGCCAGCTTCTTAAGCCGGAAAAGCGGAAAATCAAAAAGGGCATCCCGATTCATCGGGATGCCCTTTTTTGTTGCTGATAGCTGAAGGTTTCAGCTTAAGACTTTCTCCGTCCCACGCCCATCATCTTGAGGGCGGAGCCGGTCATGGCTACCGGGGGCATGGCCATCCACATGTCTCTCCAAGCGCCGCCGCCAGCACGGTCGAGCACCGGAGGCAGATACCGGAACATTCGCATCATTGCGCCATAGTGCCGTTGCTCTGGGAACGACGCGGAGACTTTCCTTCCGCAATGTCGGCCAACGCCTTGGCCAAACCAGCCGTCTCGCTGGCCCAATGTGCCCGAAAGGCGATCGTGCTGTCGCTGTTCAGGATGTATGCGGAGTTGGGCTTGGTGCTGAGCGCTCGGTGGAGCGTGCCGTTGATGTCATCAACCGCAACCTCAAACTTGTGTCCGTGGAGGTCTCGCAGCGCCTTGGCATGCTCGAATTTCTCCTCATAGGTCTGTGGTTGGAGCGCGGCAGACCCCGGGTGGGCCTCCCTGACTGCCACCAGCACGAACCGTACCCGATCGCCGTACTTCTCATATAGCTCATTGATCCCGGGAGCTGAACTGTCGGTCATTGGGCAGGTCAGTGACCCAAACACCAGCAGCGCCGGACCGGTCTCCTTGAGGTCTTGGGACGAAAATGTCCCTCTGTCCAGGGTTTCTAGCTCAAAACTTGGAACTTCGTTCCCCGCCTCGGGTGCGTTCTTGCTGAAGCGCA
>MDTC01276937.1_pt1 | contig 10016 bp, 5 predicted proteins | sample 811181 | NCBI WGS metagenome assembly MDTC01 (sample SAMN05326644, study PRJNA326480) | marine metagenome | isolation source: seawater | place: Pacific Ocean: North | collected 2011
AATATGGGATATGATCAGTCTAACGTAAAGGTTTTTGAAGGGATTATTGAGTCATGTTCAGTCAATTTACATACAGGGTATCAAACTAATCCGGAAAAAAGCGTGCTAAAAATTGAATGTGTAGATAAGGCAATTAAACTTTCAAATTCATTTACAAATGAAATATTTGAACAAATGACAGATTCTCAAATTATAAAAAAAATTGTTAGTAATGTTAGTGGATTAGATTCTAAAATTATTGATTTACAACAGGAACACGACTATTTCTCAAAATACAATAGTAATGATTGGGATTTCGTTTTAGAAAGAGCATCATCAAATGGCATGGTTGTTATCAATTCTAATAATAGCTTAAGTCTTGTTAATCCATCTTATGAAAAAAAATCTGTGCTTACGATTTCTAATAGTGGATATACTTATTCATTTCAGGCAAAACAAAAATCTGAAAATCAAATTAAAAAATTAATCATAAATTCTATAGATAGTTTTAATAACGAAAAAGTTTCAAAGGAAATTAATGAGCCAACGAATAAGCTAATTTCAACTGATGAATTAATTAAATCAGAGCTTGACAAATTTTCACCTGACGAAGTCATCTTTAATTATGCTAGTGATTTAACATATAATCAGATAGATAAAATAGGCCACTCAAAATTAAAAATGCTTCGATTAAATCGAATTTTTGGAAAATCAAGTTTCAGAGGAGTTCCTTCTCTTGATATAAATTCTGTAGTTACTTTTGAAGGTTTTGGAAATAAATTTAATGGTGATGTTTTTGTTAGTTCAGTTTCTCATACTCTTTCAGAAGGCGAAGTTACCACAGAAATCTTCTTTGGAATTAGAGATAGTTTGAAAAGTAATAGTAATCTTAAAAAAAAACAACCTTTCTCTAAAATATCAGGATTACATATTGGCAAAATTTCTGAAATTGAAAAAGATCCTAAAAATCAGTTTAGAGTTAAAGTAGTTATTCCGGAGCTAAAGTCAATTAATAATAATATATGGGATAATATATTTGAGAATGGAATTTGGGCTAAATTATCCCAGTATTACGTTTCAGAAGACTCAGGTTTTTTCTTTTATCCTGAAATAGGTACTCAAGTAATAGTTTCATTTTTATCTGAAGATCCAACTCAGCCAGTAGTTTTAGGAAGTCTGTATACTAATGAAAATAAGCCATATAAGGAGGTAACTAATCTCAACAATAATAAAGCTATTGTTCTGAAAAATAAAATGAAAATAGAATTTGATCAAGAAAACGAAAAATTATCAATTTCAACAGAGAAAGGGAATGAAATCAAATTAGATGAAAAAAATACAGAAATTTCCATAAAAGATGCAAATGACAATGAAATAAGTATTTCTGAAAATAATATATTTCTAAAATGTAAATCTGAGATTAATTTAAATTCTTCTAATATTGTCATTAATGCTTCTAAGGGTATAAAATTAAATTCAAAGTCTGATTTAAGTTTTACAGCTGCAAATATTGATAATAATGCAAAAATTAAGTTTTCTGCTAAAGGTTCAGCAGGTACGGAAATAAGCTCTTCATCAGTGACAACATTAAAAGGATCAATAGTTCAAATAAATTAAAATGCCAGCAGCAGTTAGAATTACAGATTTCCACCAATGTCCTATGCAAACGCCAGGTGTTCCTCCTATTCCACATGTTGGAGGCCCTGTAATTGGTCCTGGGGCACCAACAGTACTAATTGGGGGGATGCCAGCAGCAGTAATGGGGGATTCATGCACATGTGTAGGTCCGCCAGACACCATCACTGCAGGTTCCTCAACAGTTCTCATAAGCGGTAAGCCAGCAGTAAGAATGGGAGATCAAACAGCACATGGAGGAAGTTTAGTCTCAGGTTGTACGAACGTAATAATTGGATAGGTTATGAGCAAAAAATCATTTTTAGGAACCGGTTGGAGTTTTCCTCCTCAATTCAATAAAAATACTGGAAATGTATCTATGGTTTCCGATGAGGAAGATATAAAGCAGAGTTTAAATATTTATTTCAATACCATGATTGGTGAAAGAATAATGAGACCAAAATATGGTTGTGTAATTCACGATAAACAATTTGAAAAAATCAGTGATAACATACTACAATCTTTAACTTTTGAAATGACAACTAGTATTGGTAAAATTGAGCCTAGAATTTCAGTTTTAGAACTAAAAATCACAAAATTAGATATTAATAATGGTTATATTGAAATCAAGCTTGATTACAGTGTTATTTCTACTAATATTAGGGATAATATAGTATTCCCATATTACATAAATGAAGGGACTCATGTAAATTAAATGGATAAAAAGAAAAAAATATTGAGTCCTGAATTTTTGAAAATTGACGATAGGTCAATTTCAGATTTAATAAATTACATTGGCAATCTTTCTAAAGAGATTATCTACTATGATACGGAAGATAATATTTCAGGAACTTTTTTTGAAATGTTTTCTTATGATGAGAGTTTTTTAATTTCAGAAATTTCAAAATTTGACACTGAAGAACTTAAATCAAAAAGAATTAAATTGATTAAGCAGTTTGACCATGATTTAAATACCAATAAAAGACAGAAAATATTATTCCAATATTTAGATTTCACCAAATTTTTATTTGATACGTTAAATGACTGGTTTATGAGGTCTACAGCCAAAAAATTAAACTTATCTAATAGCGAATTAAACGAACAGATAGAATCAATAATATCTCATCATGCATCTAGCCTTTTAAAAGACTTTAATTTAATTATTTTAAAAATTAAAGCCCTTGGATTAAATAAAAAATACAATTTTGAAAATGTAAAATATAAATTTTCTATTTGGGAGAGTAATACTTCTCAGTCTAGTGAAATCCAATTAGAAAAAGATAATGATTTAAATATTGAGATACTTTTTAAAAAGCTTATCCTTATTAATAATTCTCTTTTTAAGTTAATTTCCAATGTCGTCAATCGTTCATCAGAAAAATTGACTTCTGCTCTTAATAAGAAAAATCATAATGCACATATAGGATTATTGTTTGCTTTTTTAAACTTATTTAAGCACTTGCAAAATGACATTAATAGAATTGGCAAAAAGCATTTGGATTACTATTTTTCAAAAGTTTTAATGCAAAAAACAATACAAACTGCAGCAAATAAAACTTTTGCAGTATTTTCAATAGACCAGAATATTTCAGAAACTTTAGTTAATAAAAACGCAATAATAAATTCTGGACAGTACGAGAACGGGTCCGTAATCAAATACAAAGTAGATAATGACATCATACTAAATAACGCAAAAATATCATTTTTGATGACTGTTTTTTTAAGTAGAAATTCACTTTATGAATTCAAATCAAATTATAGGTTAATCTCATCAGTTTTCTCTAAAATAATATGTAATAACATTACAGAAGTTTCAAAATTCAACGCTAGTTCTAAAGTTTTCAATGCTTTAGGAATTGATCAAAATCTTTTTATTGAAGATGAAACTAATATGGATTATGCAGACATTGGTTTTATTTTAGGATCATCAGCTCTAAATCTTGGCAAAGCAAAAAGACATATTTTAATAGATTTTGTTTTTGATGATTATTCCTTAAGACAACTCAGCAACTTGATTATTGATATTTCTAATCAAACAGAGCTTAACGAAGACGAGGTTTTTTTCAAAGTTTTTTCTAATTCATTTGAAATAAGTTATACAACTGAAATAGGTTGGGAAATGATTGAAAATTATGAAATTTTAATGCCAGATGATTGGAGTAGTAACACACTTTCTATAAAAATTAATTTATTGAAATCGAAGCCAGCATTTCACAAATTTAATTCTTCATTACATAATGAAAATATTAATGGAAATTCACCCATGATTAAATTTAGAGTTAATCAAAGAAAATTTTATAATGTCTTTGCATTTTTAGATAAAATGAAATTTGAACAAATTAGAATTAAAACAAGTGTCTTCAATCTTAAAGACTTAAAAGTATTCAGAGACGGACAAAGCATTCAAAATTCTAATGAATATGAGATTTTTGGATCTACGCCCAAATATAATTCAGCTTTATTTGTTGGTTGTGAAGAATTATTCAATAAAAAAATTATAGATTTTAAAATTAGTTGGAAATATAGTAATCTTGATGAAATTGAATACAATTTAAGAGAATATTACAATGGTTATGGTAAAGATTTTTCCCATGAACTTTTTAAAATAAAATTATCGCTTTTATCAGACTTTAATTATATATTAAGTGAAGAAAAACAAAACCATTTTCCGGTTTTTGATATTGAAGAAGATAAGATTTTAAATAAAAAGACACATTATTTTAATTTAACCAGAACTAATATTTCTCCAAATTTTGATTTGGACAATAATTATATAAATGAATTTTCTAATGACTATCAAACAGGACTTTTTAAGCTAGAACTAGATTCACCAACTTATGCATTTGGGCATCGAATTTATCCTAAAGTTTATGCCGAAAATATTACAAGTAATCTCAGCCAAAAAGAGCCAGATCTTGGAAATAATACCATTAATGAACCTTTTTCTCCAAAGATTTCGGAAATCTCAATAGATTACAGTGCAGAATCCATATTATATTTTAATGAAAAAAACAGACAGGAAAACGACTTTAGTGAAAATAATTCCTTTTATCATATTTCACCTTATGGCATAAAAAGAACATTTTCTAAGGAAAACATCAATAAATTCATGTTTGAAAATATCGTAAATGAAGGTGAACTTATAATTGGGTTTCAATCATATGAGGGCATAAGAAACATAGATCTTCTTTTTGAGATAGTTAAAAACGAAAATGAAAGTTATGATTTTAGTACAAAAATAGAATGGTTTTACAGTTCGAAAGGAGAATGGAAAAAGTTAACGAATCAAAATATTTTAAATGACCAAACAAATAGTTTACTTAATAGTGGAGTAATTTCATTTTTATTACCTTTTGATTATAGTTCTAGCAAATATTTACTTAATATAAAAGAATTTTATATTAAAGCCATTTCAAAAAATAGAGCAGACCAATTTGGGTTAATTAAGTCCATACATACAAATTCATCATCAGTAACTGAAATAATTCCAAAAGATAATAATATAAGATTATCACAACTTAAAGCAGGGTCGTTACAAGATTTAGAAAAAAAAATAAATGGGGTAATTTCCATTTCTCAGCCCATAGATTCCCCTAAAATTAGCTTATCTGAAAATCAAGACCAATATTATAAGAGAGTAAGTAATTTATTAAAGCATAAGAAAAGACCCGTTACAAGTTCTGATTTTGAACAGTTTTTATTAAGTAGTTTTAATTATCTAAGTTATGTTAAGTGTGTTAATAGTTCAGAAAGTGAAATAGCTTTGGTTTGTCTTAAAAGAATTGAAAAGCATCAACATATTGATGAAATGAAACTAAGTTCATCAGAAATTAAGGAAATAACTAACTTTTTAAAATCTTATATTTCACCTCACTTTACCTTCAAAATTATAAGTCCAATATTCGAAGATATGTGGATTAAATGTAGTATTCTATTTAGGGATTTGAACCCTGGCAGAGGAATAGAACTGATAAATAAAGAATTATTAGACTTTATTTGCCCATGGAAAAATTCAAATTATATTGATAAAATAAATTTAAAAATTAATAATATAGATATATTAAATTTCCTTAAGAGCAGGAGCTATATTAAATACATTACTGGATTTTCAGTCATTCATTTTAAAAGTAATTTAGATGGTGAAATTTCGATCTACGACTCAGCTGCGGAAAATTATGATAATGACTTTATACAGGCTGGATGTAATAGGTCAATTATTGTTTCAAGAAATATCCATAAAATTAAAGTTTTGGAATTTATGGATTACGAAACTCCTCAAAAGGTAAATTTTGAAGATTTAGAAATGAATAAATCTTTTGTTGCAGAAAAAAGTATTTCTTATGAAAACAAAAAAGCAAATAATGATTCTGCTTTGGATGAATTTGATAACCTTCAATTTATAATTAAATAAACATAAAATGGCATTAAAAAATAAAGAAACACTTAAAAATTATTTTAAAAAGGGAGGTGTTGTTGGTGAAAAACATTTTGTTGATTTAATCGATTCGTCGATGAATATCATAGACGACGGAATTAGTATTAACCCTAAAGATGGTTTAAGAATTAACCCAACAGGTATTTATTCAACATTAATATCATTTTTCAAAAAAAAATCACAAAAAAATCCTGATTTCACAATAAATACAAATCTTAACGATTTAGATGGGCTGTCTTTAAATAACGGGAATCAAAAAACACTCATTAAAATTAAAAGTGATAGTAAAATTGGGATAAATACTGATAAACCAAAGTTTGAGCTTGATGTTAACGGAACCCTTGGTATTAGGTCAAGAGTAGGAACATTTTCTATTGGTAGTGCACTTGCTGACGGGAATTGGCATAAAATTTTAGAGAAACTAGATGGCATAAGTGCTTTTGAAGTAATAGCGTATGCTTCAGGTTCTGTTAACTCAGGATATTATTCCATCTCACATGTTATTGCTCTTTCTACTTTTGGAGGCTCAAAGTCTAGAAGTAAAATCAAAAACTATCAAAACTCTAACTGGAATGGATTTTTTGGTAATATTTTCAATAAAAAAATAATCAAATTTAGATGGAGCGGATCTTTACATAACTATAATTTAGAAATAAAAACATCTGGTAACTGGAATATAAATCCAGAGACTAATCAACACTACAAAATTAATTACAGCATTACTAATTTGATGAATGAGTCTGACGAAAGAACTTAATACTGAAAAATATTCAACAAAGAGTCAAAGATTTGATGAGCTTCTAGAAGAAGGTATTTCCCTGATTCAAAAATTCTCTGGCGAAAATTGGACAGATTACAACTATCATGATCCTGGGATAACTATTTTAGAGCAACTTTGTTATGCCATAACTGATCTTGGATATAAATCAAATTTTCAAATTGAAGATCTCCTGATGATTGGAGTTGACAATTTTGATTTTGAAAAGAAGAATTTATTTATACCAGCTGATAAAATATTTTCCTCTAATCCAACCACTTTTAATGACTACAGAAGATTGGTAATTGACTCAGTTGAACTTGTAAATAATGTGTGGTTTGAAGTAGTTAAAATCAATAATAATATTCATGGATTGTTTGATGTAAAAGTCCAACTAACAGATAATATTGATCATGATGAAGCTAATCAGGCAATTGAAAAGATAAAAAATATCCTCAACGAAAACAGAGCATTATGTGCAGACCTTAATGAAATAATTATTCTAAATAAAGACACAATAAGTATTAGAGTCGATATTGAAATAGATTCTTTTTATGTCGGAGAAGAAATTTTGGCAAAAGTGTTTACTCAAGTTGAAAAAAGACTTAATGATAAAGTAAAATTTGTTGGGTTAGAACATTTTGAAAATTTAGATGTTGGCGTCGAAGAAATTTTTCAAGGTATTAGAACTAAGAAAGGTATAATTTTAGAAGACAATTTAAATGACAAAACAAATCAAGTATATATCTCTGAAATCGTTGAAATTATTAGAAATATTGAGGGGATAATTAATCTCAAAAATTTTGTGATATTTAAAAATGGGATTAGGGTTTATGAAGATATAATTTCATTTTCTGAAACTTCTTATCCGTCTTTTGAAAATATTGATATTTATTTTTCGGAAAATTCAGAAAGTGAGATTAATTTTTTTAGAAATAATTCTAGCTATAAAATTGACAAAACTATCTTTTCCCAAATTTATGATTCATTAAGTTTGAATCATCTTCCAATTATTAAAAAGTATAATAAAACTTCAAATCAAAAAGGGAGATTTACTTTAGACCAGTTGTCAAAATACTATTCAATTATTAATGAATTTCCAGCTAATTATGGCCTTAAAGAAAAAGAGCTTCCTCAAAATGTGTCAAACCTTAGAAAAGCTCAAATGAAGCAGCTAAAGGCTTTTTTGTTGCTTTTTGATCAGTTAATGTGCAATTATACAGCACAAATAGCCAATATTAGAAATATATTTTCTATTGACCATTTAGAAAAGACCTTCTTTTCTTATATACCTAGTGATATAGAATCAATTGAAGAGATTTTAAAGCCACAAAAGAAAGAAGATTACAAAACTAAAATAGAAAATATTTCGGAGGATCATTATTCATTCGTAAAAAGAAGGAATTCATTTTTAGATCATATGTTATCAAGGTTTGGAGAATCCTTTAATTCAGATTTGCTAAAAAAAATACATCAAAATGAAAATCCACAACTTACGGAAATTGACTGCGAAATTTATGCTATTAAGTGTAAGATTAATTATTTAAAAAATGTTGAAAATTTGGGCATGAACAGAAATAAAGCTCAAAATTTTCAATCAAACGATTATAATTATTCATTGAATTCCGGGCTTGAAAATAGGATAAAGTTACTTCTAGACATAAAAGAAACAAACATTGAAACTAAAATGGAATTTGATAATAAAATATTTGAATTTAAAGAAAAATATAAGTGGGCTATAAAAGACGTAAAAATAAAGCGAGGTCCCACTATTAGAATTTTATCCCTTCCTGATTTATCTTACAAGAATGGGAAGGTAAATTTTCATTTAAAAAACTATTCTTTTTTTAAAGATTTATTTGCTAATGCGGTAAATGAAAAGTCTTTTAAGATTATAAATACTGAAGAAAAATATATAATAATTTACAATTCGCCAGAGTTAATAGAACCCGTTAAAATTTTTGTGTCTAAAGAAAAGGAAGATTGTATTATAAAGATTAAAAAAATCATTTCAAAAATTAAAAATTTAAACTCTCGCAGTGAAGGGTTTTTAATAATCGAAAACATTTTATTAAGACCCGTAAATACAGATAAATACTCATTAGATATTCTAAATAACGATGAAAAATTATTGTTTAAATCTTTTAAGATTAATGACTTTAATAAACTTTCTGAACTTAGAGACGACCTTAAGGATATTTTAATAGACAAATCAAATTATTCAATTCATAGAGCTGGCAACAATTCAAAAGTTTTTAAAGTTTCCATTTTTGATGTGATGGATGCTAAAATTTTTGAAAGCCAAAACACTTACAAATCTCGAGAAGATGCTAAAAACCAAATTAATAATTTTATTGAAGATCATTTGAAAAAATCTAAGGTTAAATTTGAAATTGTTTCCCAAGGTTCAGCCACAAATAATTTCCCTGATAACTTTAATTATTCTAATGAGATTAATGTAATTTTCCCTCAGTGGCCAAGCAGATTTCAAAATGTAGAATTTAAAAAGTATATAAACGAAATCCTTGAATCTTTCACCCCTGCTTACATTAAATATAATTTGCATTTTTTAGATTTTAAAAACTTAAAAAACATTGCTGATAGATATACGGCTTGGAAAACAGAAAAGATTAAAAATGTAAAAGATAATATTGATATTTTATCACTTGAGCTGATTCAAATATTGCTGAAAATAAATAATGAGAAGTGAAGTTCAAATCAAGAAAGTAGAAATCGATTTAGATATAGTAGATAATAAATATCATAATTATATATTTAATCTAATATCAAGAAGGGTAAATAATGAGTTTAATGAAATTTTATCTAGAACCCTCAAAGAACATAAAATAGTAATTAGCTCAAGAAATTTAATCATTGAAAAAATCGAAATAGACATAAATGAAATATATTTTCAAGAGATAGATAAACTTTCAAGCATTATAGAAAAACATTTAGAACTAAAATTCCAAGAAATATTTAATAATATCGAATTCTTTACAAAACCTAGAGTTTTTGATGATATCATAAATTATTATTTGTTATATAAAATCTTCCCCTGGTGGATTAGTTCTTATAAATTGGAGGATAATTTCTTTGTTAAGCAAAAATTCGATATAAAAAATACTCATAAAGTTCTTGAGCTAATTACAAAAGATTACTTAATTTTTCGGAAAATTTTAGATCTTTTTCCTAAAGATGAAAAGCTTTCATTCATTAAAAAGCTACTTGGTG
>MDTC01205491.1_pt1 | contig 10015 bp, 12 predicted proteins | sample 811181 | NCBI WGS metagenome assembly MDTC01 (sample SAMN05326644, study PRJNA326480) | marine metagenome | isolation source: seawater | place: Pacific Ocean: North | collected 2011
TATGCGGATGTGTTGAGAATATTCCGTGATAGCCAATATTAGGCTCTCTATTTTCCTTTTTTGCAATTCTTTTTTCTAATTCATCAGAATCCTGTAAAATTTTTAAGAATGCAGACATAGCGGATGGATCATAGTTATTCCTTATTAAATACTCTTCTCCTAATTTGTCTGCCTCTAATTCAAATTTTCTTCCATAACCCCTATTAACAATTATATTCATTAAATTAAATGCATTACTTGTAAGCTGACCACCTGGAACATTAGATTGTATTATACCGAGAAGTAAATTAGTTACTTGAGCAGTACTCATGCCCCTAACTGCATGTCTTGCTGTTACATGACCAATTTCATGCCCTATCACTCCTGCAAACTCTGCTTCTGAATTAAAAAAATTCAACATACCTCTATACATATAAATATAACCGCCTGGAGTTGCAAAGGCATTAAATGTCGGGTCATCAATTAATGTAAAAGTCCACTTTAAGTCTGGGCGGTGGCTATTCCGAGCTATCTCGTTACCTAGTTTTTGAAAATAATCATTAAATTCTTTATTTTTTACAATACTATTTTCTTCTAAAATTTTTGAGTGATAAGAGGCTCCAATAGAAATTTCTTGTTGTTCTGTAATTGTAACAAAATCAGGAGTTCCAGAAACAGGGTTAGTCGCGCAACTCAAATTTATAATTGATAGTATTATTATTAAAAAATATTTAAAATTTAAAAACTTCATAATTATATAATTTCATTTAAAAAATATTTCTCAATTCCTTTTAAAGCTTTTCCTCTATGACTAATTCTATTTTTTTCAATATCAGTTAATTGGGCAGCTGTTTTTTTGAGATCAGGTATATAAAATATAGGGTCATATCCAAAACCACTTGATCCATTGGGTTGTTCTGCTATAAAACCTTTCCATGAACCTAAGCTTATCATAGGAAACGGATCATCTGGAAATCTCATGAATACAATAACACATCTATAGCATGCATTTCTTTTTTCGTGTGGAACTCCTGATAATTCTTTTAATAATTTTTTATTGTTACTTTCATTTGTGGCATTTTCACCTGAATACCTTGCTGATTTAACCCCCGGACGAGCATTTATATATTCAACTTCGATGCCAGAGTCATCAGCTATTGCCGGTAATCCTGTAGTTATAGAAGCACTTCTAGCTTTTAAAATCGCATTTTCTATAAAAGACGCACCTGTTTCTTCTACTTCTGGAATATTAATATCATGAAATGTCTTTAATTCAACATTAGTATCCTTTAGTATTTTTTGTATTTCCCTTATTTTATCTTGGTTTTTTGATGCTAGTATAATTTTCATTTTATCTTAAATATTAAAATAAATTTTTATATTGTAGAATTATAATACAATAATAGAAAAACATGAAAAAAAGTAATCATATAGATAGATTTGGTAACGTTAAAATGATTGATGTTTCGAATAAATCTGTTACAAAACGTACTGCGGTAGCTTGCGGAACAATATCTTTATCAAAAAAAGCAATAAACTCAATTAAAGAAAATGCAAATAAAAAAGGAGATGTTTTAGTTGTAGCACAGATTGCCGGTATTCAAGCAGCTAAAAAGACATCTGATATTATACCTTTAGCTCATCAAATTAGCCTTAAAAGTATTCAAATTAAATTTGAAATTAAAATAAATAAAATCTTATGTGTTACCGATATTGTTGCTACTGGTAAAACAGGTGTAGAGATAGAAGCTATTTTAGCAACACAAATTAGTTTATTAACTATATATGACATGTGTAAATATCTAGATAGGAATATGTGCATCTCTGATATAAAGCTTTTATTAAAGAAGGGTGGTAAATCAGGTACTCACAAAGCAAAATTATGAAAAAAATTATTGTCAACCTAACGTATTTTATATTTATCGTATTCTTTCTAATGCTTTTTTATATATTTTTTATATTTAATCCAAATAATTATAAAGATCAAATTATCAATTATGTTTCATCTAAAACCAAATATGACTTTACATATAATGGGGATATTGAGATGTCATTGTTCCCTGACACTAAACTTCTTATGCCAAATATAGAGTTATATAAAACATCATCGAACTCTAAAGATATGATGATAACTATTTTAAAAACTGAACTATCTATGTCATTAAGAAAGTTAATGGATAATATTGTAGATGTAAACTATATGAGAGCATATGGATTTAAATATCATGGCATTAATGCTGATGATGTTTTAATCAAAACATATTCTTTATTAAAATTTTCCTTTTTTAATACAAATCACCCAAATATAACTACTGTTAAAAAAATATCAGCCAAAGCTAATATCTCTGGAAATACAATGAAAGTTAATGATATTTATATGGAAACAGAAATGATGGAAGCAAAAGGTAGTGGAACAATAGATATGATTACGAAGGTAGCAAACTTTAAAATGGTTGGCAATCTTAAGGAGTATGGAGATATCATTAGTTCATATCAAGATAAATATCCTAAAGAACTTATAGGAGAAGAATTACCCATAACTATTTCTGGAGAATTAAATAATCTTTCAATATCCATTGATTTAAAACACATAGTTATTAAGAAAGTTATTCCCATTAAAGACAAGGCGATAGAAACTATAAAAGAAAAAGTAATAGATGATCTTAAAGAAAAAATTAAATTACCATTTTAATAAAGAAGAATCTTTGAGGAAAGATATTTTGGATTGGTATGATATCAATGGTAGAAAAGAATTGCCATGGAAAACTAAAGATATCTATAAAATATGGATCTCTGAAATTATGTTACAACAAACCCAAGTGCATACAGTAATACCCTACTACACAAAGTTTATAAAAAAATTTCCAACTCTTAAAAAACTCATAAACTCTAAATTAGATGACATAATGGCGCTTTGGTCAGGATTAGGCTTTTATAGAAGAGCGATTAACATCTATAAAACATGTTTGATAATAAAAAACAAACATTCTGGAAAATTTCCAATTACTTATAAAGGCATTATAAATCTTCCTGGTATAGGAAGAACTACTGCATCAGCAATCCTTACTTTCAGTGGCAATGGAAGCAAAACAATATTAGATGGCAATGTTAAAAGATTTATTGGACGTTTATATTCTATTGAAAATATTAAAAATAACAAAAAAATATTGGATAACTTATGGTTTTTGTCAGAAAAGTTATTATCAAAAAACCGCCCAGCTGATTTTATTCAAGCATATATGGATTTAGGATCTCTAATATGTAAAAAAACAAAACCCAAGTGTGAAGATTGTCCAGTAAGCGCTTACTGTTTGACTAGAATCAATAATTTTGATTTAAAAATTAATATAAAAAACAAAAATAAAAAAATTAAACACAAGAAACTTTGGGCTGTGATGTTAGTTGATTCAACTAATAGGCTTTATCTGGAGAAAATATCTTATATGAATTTGTGGGAAGGTCTTTATTCTTCTCCTTTATTTACTAATAAGATAAAATTAGATAAATGGCTATTGGAGAACAACTTGGAAGATTTGGTTAATAAAGATATTTGGCAATTTCATCATAAGCTTTCGCACATAGAATTTCTATTTAATGTTAAAGTATGTAAAATCAATTATGATAAAAAGATTAGCCTAATGAAGGATAATTGGTATAATCTATCAGATATTAATATTGGGATTCCGAAATATCAAAATAAAATTATCAAACAATATATAGACTCATATGGCTAAAATAAATTGTATTAAATTGAAAAAAGAAGCAGAGGCACTTGATTATCAGCCATATCCTGGAGATATTGGAGTGAGAATTAAAAATGAAATATCAGCAGAAGCATGGGATATGTGGGTAAATCATCAAACAATGTTAATTAATGAAATGAGATTAACTCCAGTAGATCCAAAAGCAAGAAAATTTCTTGAAGAAGAAATGGAAAAATTTCTCTTTGAAGGTGGCTCTAGTGCTCCAGAAGGATATGTCCCAGAAAAAAAATAATATTTGCCCAGGTAGCTCAGTTGGTAGAGCAGAGGACTGAAAATCCTCGTGTCGGCAGTTCGATTCTGTCCCTGGGCATATTAGTATGCAAAACTTAGATAAAAACCATATATTAACTAAAGCATTAAATTTTCACCATCAAGGGAAATTAGAGGAAGCAGATTATCTTTATCGTAAAGTTTTAGATGAAGACAAAAATAATTTTCAAGCAAATCATTTACATGGTTGTATATTATCTCAACAATCTAAATATAATGAAGCTATATCATTTTTAGAAAAAGCTACACAATTATCACCCCTTAACTATGAAGTAAATAATAATCTTGCTTTAGCATACAGAAATATCAAAGATGTTCTACAATCTGAAAAATATTATCTGAATGCTATAAAAATTAACAAACAGAATTATAAGGCATATTTTAATTGTGCAAATTTATATATAGATGAAAAAAGATATGATGAGGCTTTAGAGTTTTTACAGAAATCTCTATTTTATAATAATAATCTTGTTGAAATACCCCATCGAATTGGAGAAGTTTATCAATATATTTTTCAACAAAATAGAGATACTAAATTTTTAGAATTATCAAAGAAATATTTTCAGGATGCCATAAAATTTGATAAAAATTATGTTAATTCATATATAATGCTTGGCATAACATATTTATGGCTTTCCAATATTAATGAAGCTAATAAATTTTTTAATAAGGCTTCTAATTTAAATAATAGTAATAATATTTTTATTAGTAATTATATTACAAAATATCTTTCAAACTCTAATTTACTCAAAACTTTAATTAAACATGAGTTTGAGCAATTAACACATATTGACAATGATATTGATGAGATTAGGAATCCAAAATTCACCAAAGAGTATTATGATAGCCTTCAAAGATTATATTTAGATATTAAGTATAAACGTTTTAATGAAAAAAAAGTTTCCTTAGCATTCAAGCAGAAATTATTTAAGCAATTGTATAATAAACCACCTAAAATTATTTCTAATAATTTATTAAATAATAAAAACAAAGCGTCTATGTTAGAAAAGGAGTATTTAAATAATAATCCAGAAATTTTAGTTATTGATAATTTATTAAATTTAGATGCCTTAAAAGCATTACAAAAATTTTGTAATAATGCAAATATTTTTAAATATCCATACCAGGGTGGTTATGTTTCAACATTTTTAACCAAAGGGCTTTCAAATGAATTTATATTAAAATTTAGCGAAGATTTAAGAAAAACATATAAAAATATCTTCAAAGAATCTAGATTGACTCAGGCATGGATTTTCAAACATGAACAGAAAAAGGAAGGAACAAATATTCATGCAGATCAAGCATCTATAAATGTAAATTTTTGGATATCGCCTAATGATGCTAATTTAGAAAAACATAGTGGTGGTTTAATATTATGGAATAAATTACCTCCAATGGATTGGGGTTTTAAGGATTATAATAGTGTTCATGGCTCCAAAAGAATTGAAAAAATGCTGATTGATAACAGTATACCTAAAAAAGTTATACCATATAAAGAAAATAGAGCAGTAATATTTAACTCAAAGCTATTTCATTCCACAGATTCTTTTAATTTTAAAGATACATATAAAAATAGAAGAATTAATGTTACCTTTTTGTATGATTAAAAAAAATTGTCTTGATTCTTTAAAAATACAAATATTAACCCTATAATAAAGATATGAATAATCCAGTTAAGCAAAAAGCACAATTCAAATTAGGACAAATAGTATCGCATTCAAAATTTAGATATAGAGGAGTTATTGTAGATGCTGATCCATATTTTCAAGGAACTGAAGAGTGGTATGAAAATGTTGCAAAGTCCAAACCAGATAAAAATAAACCTTGGTATCATGTATTAGTACATGGGCAAGGTAACGAAACTTATGTTGCAGAAAGTAATTTGCTTAATGATGCTAATACAGACCCAATAGATCACCCGTTTGTAGAGATATTTTTTGATGAATATGACAATAGTGGAACATATTCTTTAAAACAAACTTTTAATTAATTCATGGGCATGTTATCAAGCTTGCTGGATAAAATTGCATCCAACAAAAATAATACAATCACCAAAAAAGATATAAGTCAATTTGAGGACCCATTAATTTTATCTGTATCTATTTTAATGATTGAAGTATCTAAATCTGATGATAATTTTGATGAGTCTGAAAAATTAAAAATTATTTCAATATTAAGAGAAAAATTTAATCTCAATGAAAATCAAATATCAACTGTAATTAAAATTGCAAATGAAAAAAATGAGGATATGATATCTCTTTATGAGTGGACGTCAATAATTAATGAGACTTATGAATATAAATTAAGAGTTGATGTTATAAAATCATTATGGGACGTTGCTTATGCTGATGGTAGAATTGATAAATATGAAGATTATACTATAAGAAAAATAGCTGATCTTTTGTATGTTAAGCACACTGATTTTATTAGAACTAAATTAAATTAATTATTTAATTCTATAAGTAGCCACTTGTCCAAAGAAATTTGGAAAAAATTTGGTTAAAAATCCACATTTTTGATTTTCATCTGTAATCAATTGTTCAATTATTTCAAAGTCATTTTTATTACAAAACTCTATAAAGTCTTTTATTGTGCATAAATGAATATTTGGAGTTTCATCCCATTTAAATGGCAAATTTTTTGTTATTGGCATTATGCCTTTAAATAACAACTGTACTCTAGAAGACCAATGACCCATATTTGGAAATGAAACAATTATTTCATCACCAATTCTCAACATTTCTTTGATTAAATTTCTTGGTCTTTTTATTTCTTGCAAGGATTGTGCTAACACTACATAATCAAATGAATTAGCATCAAATTGAGATAGATCATCATCTAAGTCTAACTGCAATACATTGATATCATTATCCAACGAAGATTTAACTTTATCTATGTCGCTATCAACACCATATCCTTGAACATTTTTTTCTTTTTTCAGTAATTTTAACAATTTTCCATCGCCACACCCCAAATCTAATACTTTTGAATTTGATGTTATCCAAGAACTTATCAATGCTAAATCACCCCTAACCCTCATTATGTTTACTCCCTTTAATAAAACATTTCATCACATCAAAATAATCCTTATTTTTCATTAAAAACGCATCATGCCCGCCATTAGATTTAATTTTTGCATAACTGACATTGGTATTGTTATTTAGTAGGATTTTAACTATTTCTCTAGATCTATTTGGAGGAAAACGCCAATCTGATGTAAAAGATAATACTAAAAATCTGCATTTAGAATTTTTTAGTCTATCATTTAATGTTTCCCCTAAATCTTTAATAGGGTCAAAATAGTCTAAACATTTAGTCATTAAAAGATATGTATTTGCATCAAACCCAGTTACAAACTTTTCACCTTGGTATCTGAGATAACTTTCTATCTGGAATTCTACATCAAAATTAAACTTTAACTTTGATTCTTGAAGATCTCTTCCAAATTTCTCCTTCATAGAATCATCAGATAAATACGTAATATGACCTAACATTCTTGCTAACGCTAAACCTTGATCAGGGTTTACCCCTTTTTCTATATAATTTCCATTATGCCAATTTGGGTCTTTCATAATTGCTTGTCTTGCTACTTCATTAAACGCAATATTTTGTGCAGTTAGTTTTGGAGCAGCCGCAATTATGATGCTGTTTTTAATTAAAGAAGGATATTGTAGTGCCCATTGAAATGACTGCATTCCCCCAAGACTACCTCCAACAACGAATTGCCAATATGGGATATTCAAATATTCCATAAGCTCTTTTTGAGATGTTACCCAATCATTAACGGTTATAATTGGAAATTCTGAACCATAAGTTTTATTAGTAGATGAGTCAATGCTAACAGGTCCTGTAGAACCATGGCACCCACCTAGATTATTTAAACAAACTACAAATAAATTATTCGTATTAATTGGTTTATTTGGGCCAATCATATTATCCCACCATCCAGGTTTAGTTTCTCCCTTATATGTGCCCGCCGCATGATGGTTACCCGACAAAGCATGACAAATTAATACAGCATTATTTTTTTCTTTATTAAGAGAACCATATGTTTCATATTTTAATTGATAATTATTTAATGTTTTACCAGAAACCAAGTTTAAAGGCCCTTTTATATTAGCTATCCCATTATTTATATTTAGTTCTAAATTAGTATTCATTTTAGAAAAATTTTGTTAAGTAAAATATTGGCGGCAATATAATCATTTGTACAAGATTAATAGCAATTAGTAATACAATAGGGGAAAAATCAATACCGGTCATAGGAGGAAGAATTTTCCTAATCGGCCTATAGAATGGCTCGCACAGTTCATCAATTAATATAAACATTGGATGTGAATTATATGACATAAACCAACTCCCTATTGCACCTATAATAACGGCATACCATATTATATCTAGCATCTCTTGAATAAATTTTCCAAATGCTGCAATAAACAAAGAATTAATGCTGTATTCAAAACTTGTAAAATAGTAAGGAATATAAATTTTTAAAGCAGTAATTGTCGTGATAAGTATAATAATTATTAAATCAATTCTTCCTATATATAACGGAATAAGTCTTAAAGGCGTTAAAATAGGGTTAGTCATTCTTACAATTAATTGACATACAGGATTGTAAAAATTAACTTTAGTTAATTCAAATAAAAATCTTAGTATAAATATAAATTGTAAGAAACTGATAGTTGTTATTAATATAAATAATAAGGGTTTTGAAGTGTAACCTTCCATTATTTGTCTCTGCTTAATTCTTGGGATTTTTTATATGCGGCTAATATTGATTCTTTAATATTTTTTTGAAAATTTTTCTGATCCAGTTTTTTTAGCGCAGCTTCAGTGGTACCGTTTTTGGAAAGTATAGAATTTTTTATTAAATTTAATGATCTATTATCCATAATACAACTGCAAGCTGTTGTATAAAATAATTCTAAACTGTATTTTACAGATTCTGCCTCATTAAAGCCAAAGCTTTTAAATGTTTTTATAATTGATTCTGTAAAATGTATAAAATATGCAGGGCCGCTTCCAATTAAAGCTGTAATTTTATTCAGTTGGTTTTCCGAAGTTGCATAATATAATGAACCAAATTTTTCAAATAACCCATTAATAATGTCATCTTCTTTTTTTGTACATTTTTTATTCATATAAACAAACGATATGGCATTTTCATGTCTAGCATTTATGTTGGTCATTATTCTTGCTATTTTTAAATCCTTGTTAATTAATTGAGCAATTTGGCTAATTTTTATTCCAGCCATTAAACTTAAAATAGTAGAGTTTATACTTAATTTTTTTAATTTTATTGCTACTTTTTTTAAATTATTTGGTTTTATTGCAAGTAATATTATAGTGCTTCCCATAATACTTTCGTCTATATTAGTTTTAAATTTTATATTTTTAGATTTTACATATTTTTTCTTTTTTTTATCAATATCATAAATATGTATCAGCCCTTTATATTTAACTGAGTCTAACCCCTCGATCAAAGCTTGAGCAAGGTTTCCAAACCCTATTATGGATATTTTTTTTATAGATATTTTATTTTTCATAATTCTCTTTTGCCAAAAATTAAGGTCCCAATTCGTATCAGATTAGAACCGCTATCCATGGCTAGTTTGTAATCATTGCTCATACCTAATGATAAAGTATCAAAACTTTTATGTTTCTTGCACAGATTATCATACATTGCCCCAAGTATCTTATATGAATTTTCATTACCTTTCAAAGCATTCGATTTAGATGGGATAGACATTAATCCCCTTATTTTTATATTCTCATAATTTTTTATGTTTTCAATAAACTCTTCTAATTCATTTATATCTAACCCAGATTTTGATGTCTCACAGTCAATATTTACTTGCACACATACATTCATTATTTTATTAATATTGTTGGATATGTCGTTTATCATCTTTGCATGTTTTAATGAGCTAATTGTTTGTATCCAATCAAAATATTGTACTATTTGTTTAATTTTATTTGATTGTATTTTTCCAATATAA
>MDTC01053673.1_pt1 | contig 10014 bp, 8 predicted proteins | sample 811181 | NCBI WGS metagenome assembly MDTC01 (sample SAMN05326644, study PRJNA326480) | marine metagenome | isolation source: seawater | place: Pacific Ocean: North | collected 2011
GTAAAGGAGGCATCGAAGTCATCCTTGAAACCAAAATCCTTTGCATCCGGGGCTCCAATCAACTGACCGGCCGAAAAATAAAATTTATGGGAACGGTTGGCATATAATTCGAAAGTGGGGTATTCCTTACGGAAATTCTGGATGAACTCACGGTTTTCCGGAGTAGCGGCTGCCCTATCCACTTCTTCTTTCCACGCATGAAATCGCTTGGCACTCTCCTCAAACACGAGCAAAGATTTTTTCTCTCGCTGGTTGATCGTCTTTTCCGGCTCGACCCGAAAAACGAAGTTGTCTTGCACCGAGACCTGGAGTCTTTCAAAGGCTTCGTCCACCGCAGACCGGCCAAGTTCCAAGTACTGCTCGAACTGATCGCTGGAGATATATTGGGAAGCACCCACGGTATCAAAAGTTCCGGATCCACCATCAGCGGGAAGAGAATCGACATTAAGACTGACCCCGGTCAAGGATTGGATAGTATTCTGATATTCCCTCCTGTTAAGACGACGCATCGTGATCTGTCCACCGGAATCGGAGAGTTTTTCACGGGCAAGTACCATGGTCTTGGCCAGATCCTCCAGGAAGTCTGCCTTTTCCACTTTTTCAGGTTGCCGTTTATTTTCGGGTGGCATCTCTCCGGAATTCATCACGTCGAGAACCTTCTGCCAAAGTTCGGCATTTTGAAGAGTATTCACTTGCAAAGGCAAATCTTCGAGGTTTACCTTCCCTTTCCTCGTGTCCGCGTTGTGACAATCCATGCAATAGGCATCTAAAATATCGAGGTGCTTTTCCGGAACAATGGCTGTGGGTTCCGAACCAAAAAGATTGCTTGCGGTCAGGGCTAGTCCGACCAACAGAGAGATTTTTTTAAATCTCACGCCTGTAGTTCTTTGATTATACCCGAGCTATCCCCATGCCGCTCGGCATCAATGCCCATGCCCTGAAGCATGGTAAGCCAGACATTGCAGAGCGGAGTATCTTTGGGTAGCACCAAGTGTTCACCCAGTTTCAGGTTCGCTCCACCACCCGCAAGTAGGGTTGGACAGTTATCGAGGTAATGAATGCTGCTGATGTTTGAACCAAAGGCCAACGAAGTATGATCAAAAAGACTGCTACCATCGGCTTCTTTGGTTGCTTTCAGTTTGTCCATAAACCCGGCAAGCAAGGTGCTGTGCATTTGGTCGCGGGCCTTGGATGCCTCCATCCTTTCACCCGGGGAGTAGTGACTAACATTGTGAGCACTGTGAGTAAAATCCATGCTTTGAAGAAGTGACTGACCGGGCATCCTGTAGGTCAAAGCCCGGGTGCTGTCCGTTTGCAACGCAGCGATAATTAAGTTGTGCATCATCTCAATTTCTTCTTTCCCCTTGAGTCCTGCAGACGGCTCATCCATGGGAGCCTTGGGTTTTGGCTTGTCCATCCAATCCTCGTCTTTTCCGAGTCGGGTCTCAATGTCCCGAATACCCTGAAAATATTCATCCAACTTATCATTATCGTTTCTGGAGAGTCCTTGTTGAACTCGGTTAGCCTCAGTCAGCACCGCATCCAACACACTACGCTTTTCGGAGATCGCTGCCTGCCGTTGTTCAAGTGGTAAGTCTTCCGCAGAGAAAAGTTTATGAAAAGTCTTTACCGGATCGTTGTACCCAGAGATCGGTTTTCCCCGCTTGTCCCATGCCAAGGATAATCCTGGACCATGGCCCGAAGTTTTGCCATCAGTACTGTCCAACTGGATCGAAGAAAACCGGGTTTCCTGCCCTAGTTGTCCGGCGACCACCTGATCGGCGGAAATGCTGTTGGCCATATTTTGACCAGGTACTGAATAACGGTTTGCACCGGTCAGCCAAAAAGTACTGCCCCAGTGGGCTTCATTGGAGTAGTTATTGGAGCATCCCTGTACAACGGTAAAATCTTTCTTGTGGCGAGCTAGTGGACTCAGTCCTTCGGTCAATTGGTAATCAACTCCTCTATCCTCAAGACTGGGATACCAAGTCTGTTTGGTGACCCCAAAGCCAATGCCCATGAAAACGGCCCGTTTGGGAATTCCAATCACTTTTTTCGTGGCAGCGGATGCAAAACGACGAAAGCCAATGGACTCGAGAGCAGGTAAAGCAATCAGTGCTCCTGCCCCTTGGAGAAAAGCACGGCGATTAATATTGGGTTTCATTTAGTGGAATATAATAATTAAAATGAATCTATTATCAAATATCTTAATCATCTGATTTCATTACTTTATTAAGTCTTTTTTTTAAAAATTATTTTAGTAAAAGATCAAATTAGCTTTTTTCTATGGGTTTGTTGCTCCACCAGTTGGCTAATATTGAAGCAGATATGTTCATGACCGGACCAAAGACTATGGGAACCAAACCAAGAGTCGTAACCTTACCCAGGGATTGGGCAAGTCCTGCCACCATTCCTGAGTTTTGGAGACCAACCTCAAGGGCAATCGTTCGGCAGGTCAGTTGGTCTCTTCTCAGAAGTTTACAAATATAATATCCAAGTGAAAATCCCGCAAAGCTATGAATCATACAAGCAAGAATGAGAGTCAATCCGACCTGAATCAGTTTGTCGTGGCCCAAGGCAACCGTCAATACGGTCAAAATCAAAATCCCAATCATCGATACCACGGGCATTAGAGGACCAAGCCGCTTCATACGATTATAGACCAGGTGATGAAAGACCAAGCCAGTCAAAACAGGAAGCAGAACGATTTTCGCCATACTCCACATCATCGACGGAACATTAATCTCCACCATTTCATCCGCTAAGGCTTTCATTAAAAGAGGGGTCAGAATCGGTGCCAGCATGGTGGAAAAAGCAGTCATTGTAACGGACATCGCCACATTAGCTTTAGCCACGAATGCCATAACATTTGAAGCAAGCCCACTCGGGGAAGAACCAACCAAGACTAAACCCGCAGCAATTCCGACGGGTAATGAGAATGCATGGGCCAAAGCAAAACCAAGCAAGGGCATAATGGTGAACTGACAACACAGACCAATAATAATGCCTAAGGGCATTTTAAATGCCCTTGTAAAATCAGAGATGCTTAGGGTTGTCCCCATCGCAAACATGATCACTTGAAGAACTGGAATAAAGATGACGGACATTTCCATTTTTCCAAGACCAGGCACCCATTCAGGAAAAACAAGGAATGAATCATGAAAAGTAAATCCCACCGTTACTCCAGCAGCAATCCAGATGGTAAAAGCCAACTGGCGAAAAGTTCCCTTAGCAGAAGATGATGCGAGTGCCAAACACACAAAAGCTATGGTGATAAAATGGAGTTCTTTATCAAAACTTTCATAGACAAATCCAACCGGACTGATGCTAAAAAAAAGAACACTCAAGAGCATTAGAGTTCTTATATAATTACCGGACTCCAAGACTTTCATGACTACAAGCTAGAACAAATCTGGGCTTCCATTACAATCCATCCCTTTATCAATGATACTTTCCATTTGTTTTATTCCAGATGGTTCTAATTTTTTCTGACTTACTTTGATAAATAAGATGGTTTCATTTATTTGTTGTGTAAAATTTAACTAGTCATTTTTGTGTAACTCTTAAGAATATAAATCCATCATCCTCGGATAAGAAAAAATTGCGACATAATCCCATAATCACATCCCGTAAATTTCAACTATGATCACTTACGACTACCATTGCGAGGCGAACGGAGAAACACTTACGGTCAGCCACAGCATTAAAGAAACTTTAAAGACATGGGGTGATTTATGCTCCCTTGCCAACCATCACTTGGGGGGAACCCCTCCGTTTGCTCCAGTTCGCCGACTTATCTCCTCAGAGGAGAAGAAGTCCGATGAGTCCGAACTCTCCCTGTTTTCGAAGTCCAAACCACATGGTAGCGGCGGTTGTAATTGCTGCTGATTGGAAAATTCTTTAAAAATGAATAAATACTTGTTTTCAATTTTCGGTCTTTTTATGGCTGCTTGTTTACATCTTCCAGCAAGTGCGACTGAAAAGAAAAGCGAGTGGATTCAACTCTTTAACGGCAAGGATCTTTCCGACTGGACGGTAAAGATTAGGGGACAAGAAGTCGGGAAAAACCACCACGACACTTTTTCAGTCAAGAATGGCATGATTAGGGTCTCCTATAACAAGTACGAAAACTTTGACGAGACATTTGGTCACCTTTTTTACAAAACACCGTTTTCCCACTACCTGTTCCGGGCAGAATATCGATTCATCGGGGATCAAGCCCCCGGTGGACCCGCCTGGGCCTTTCGCAACAGCGGGGTTATGATTCATGGGCAATCCCCCGAGGCCATGACTAAAGATCAGGACTTTCCAAACTCCATCGAAGTACAGCTCCTTGGAGGCAAAGGAAAAGGCGAGCGGACCACTGGTAACTTGTGCACTCCTGGAACGGATGTAATGATGGGTGGTGAATTATTGAAGCGCCACTGCACCAACAGTAACAGCAAGACTTTTCATGGCGACCAGTGGGTGACCGTGGAGATTGAAGTCAGGGGAAGCAAATCCGTTAAGCACATAATCAACGGGGAAACCGTCATGGAGTACACCAAGCCTCAATTAGATGATGGCACCCTTCTTGAAGGTGGAACCATTTCTTTACAATCAGAGAGCCATCCCGTGGAGTTTCGTAAAGTGGAGTTGAAGAAACTTGCCTCCAAAAATTAATTAATTGAAATTCCTACCTCGATTAATTGAGTGGCACAATTTGCCTAGATTGTTGTTATAAAAATTTAGCCTGCACGAATGAAAAAAAGATTCTTTCGGAAAAAATTAATAAAGCTTGTCAGGTGGTTAGCTAAAAAACTTAATAAATTTGATCTATTTCCCCCTTTTGAATATGTCCAAATGCTGAGTGAAGAGTCCGTTCACTCTTTCTTAAATGTTGAAAAAAGTGCAATCAAACATTGGGTAATCGTTGGTGGTTGCTATGGGTATGAGATTCCCAAAATTTTAGAAAATTATCCAAACTGTATCGTTTCGGTTTTCGAGTGCTCAAAACGTTATGCAAGAGATTTACAAGAAAAGTTTCTTAACAATAAGCGAGTCAATATTATTACCAAGGCAGTTTCTGATGAAGTTGGTCAGCAAATATTCTTCGAAACTAATCGCACTGGGTCTGGTAGCCTTCTAAAAGTTGGAGAGCTAGCCAAAAGAGACTATGACATGGAACAAGCTGAAGATTTCAGCGTTGAAACTACAACTCTAGACAAGTTTTTCATAGATGAAAAAATTGATGTTTTGCAAATTGATGTTCAAGGTGCCGAATTAATGGTACTTGAAGGCGCTGTTGAAACTTTGCCTAATATTCGGGCTGTATTCGTTGAAGTATCGGTTCATCCAAACTTGTATCAAAACTCTGTCGTATTTGATGATTTGCATAACTTTTTTAATAAATTTGGATTTCACCTTTGTTTATTTGGAACTGGATACAATCTAACCGGAAACGCTCTTTATGTAAGACAAAATCTTTAAGCTAGATTTTCGGGTTATTAGAATGGCTTCACTCCCCGGGGAATTGGGTGCTTGGGAAGTGGCTTAAAATTAGCCGTCCAATGTGGATTGACCGATCAGTGGGTCTCAAAATATCCAACCATTGCCTCATGCATTAGCACACCTACCCGTCCAATCGAGACCTCCACTGCATAGTGCATGAAAACGAATCAAACTCGGAAATCAATGAGTTTCTCAAACTGGTCGAGATGCTTCTAATACAATATGACCCTTACCCCCATTGCAAAAAAACTACGAAATGAGCCCCTTCAAAAACTTTTGTATTCCTAGATCAACGTTTACATTGAAGTATTAGAAAGCCAAACTTACTTTCTTCAAGAGCGTCGGCGAGAATAGCCTTAACACTTTCGTGTACGCATATCTAAGAATTTTGCCCTTATCGGCAAGAAAAAGGACTTTCTTGTTTTTGGGAAAGCCCTGAAAAGATAATGTAAAACAGAACAGGATGAACAATGAACGGATCATTATTTGATGATTTTTAAGATTGAATTGAGTGAAGTATTTCTCTTAAAAAAATAATTTGTCGACTGGGAAGCATTAACTGGAGAATTCATTTAGAAAATCCAGCCACGATAAAAAGATACATCCTCATCTTTACTCATCAGCCACCACATTCCATTCTGGAAAAGGGTCGATGAAATCAAGGTTCCAGGTTTGCTCATTGGTCGACAATTCCTCCTCTGTAAGCAGGCATTCGTCCAGCATCAATGTGAGTGCTTGGGGATCCATATCCCGACCGATTAAGACAAGCTCTTGCCGGCAATCTCCATTCCCATCCATCCAGACTCGTTCAATATGAGTGCGACCGCTGCCACACCGATACCAGAAGGTCCTGCACCAACAACGAGCACGCTTTTTCGAGCGTTTATTTTGGGTTGATGATCCGCTGCCAAGTACATAACTTAAAAATCCCATTAACATTGACCAACAAGAAGAGAAGTGCAATTTCTTAATGCAAATGACTTGCAATAATTTCATCACCACCCAAAGAAATAAATTCTTATCTTTTTTCTGCCTTGTTCTCACCATGATTGGGAGTTCCTGTGAACGCACCGATACAAAAACCAAAGAAGAAGAGGTAATTTGGCCCGAAATCGTCCATCTCGATAACCTTGCCTTTCGAGCCGATGGCCTAGTCAGGGTGAAGGATCTCGCCGCTGTTCGTGTACTGCTTTCCGAACTCCACCTAGCAGGTGTGGCAGTAACTCCTTCAACAATTCCATCTAACGCCGCCGATCCTCAGGAGGTCGAATTAATTTTGTATGACCTTACCAACTTGGTCAGTGGATTGGCTACTGAAAACTTAGAGGATGGATTAATGGAAAACCTAGTTCTTGGACTTCACCCCGTAATTGCAAAACTGATCGAAGCCGCAGGCATGCCACATATCCATGAAAATGAAGGTCCAAACAGCGGCTTTCTTTTTCCTGTCTTCGATGTAAAGGGAAAGCAAATTGGCACCACCGAGATCAAACTTCATGACGATGCAGGCGACATTGAAATCTGGCTGAAAAGAGGTGGGTATGATGGCGAACCCTGGCGTTTGCCCATCGATACAGTTCTCACTTTAGAGTTTGAAGGGCTCGAAAAGAAAGTCAGTCTTGCAGTCCGTGATCGGGTGCGAAATGAAGACGAGTCAGGGGCTACCACCATTTATGAGGGAACTACCGACTATTTCGTTTTTCCTGGGGAAACTCAGGCAAATGCAGATTGGTTAATGGGATCAGAGTTTGCTGCCAAGGTTGAACTTAGCTTTGGAGACGCCACCACCGGAACTTTTGTCCTGCGACCTCACATTCATCGCAAAAACGGCGAGTAACTTGGGAACATGATCCGAATAGACAAGGTTTCTCTGTACCTTGGAAATAAGGATCTTTCCTCCTCCGTACAATTTCAACTTCCTGCGTTCGCGGTTGGGCCTGGTGAATCGGTCGCCCTTACCGGACCGAGTGGTTGCGGAAAAAGCACCTTGCTTAATTTAGTCGCCGGGCTCCGCCGAGCCGAAATGGGCCTGGTTGAGGTAGCTGGGGTTGACCTTGCAAAGCTAAGCCTTTCACAACTCGACCGCCACCGGGGCACCCATTGCGGAATGGTTTTCCAGACCTTTCATCTACTCGCTCCCTTCACTGCCGTCGAGAATGTAACCATTGGGCTTCGCTATGGGGCCCGCAAAGATTTTAACCTTCACAAACGAGCCACGGAAGTTCTTCATCGTGTTGGTCTGGGGGACCGATTGCATGCTCGACCAGCCCAGCTTTCGGTGGGTGAGCGACAACGTGTCGCCATCGCTCGAGCCATTGTCGGCAGCCCATCCATCTTACTTGCCGACGAACCAACCGGATCCTTGGATCCTGAGACCGGCCACGAGATCTTTGCGCTCTTGCGTGAAGTCGCTGCCGAAGATGGCCGTACCCTTCTGATGGTCACCCATGACCCTGCCCTCGCGGCTGAAATGCCTCGTATCTTCGACTGTTCTAAACTCGTGCACCATTCCAAATACGATCCTGCAGAGGAGATAAATTCCGCATGAGCTTTTTTTCCATGGCCTGGGGATACCTAAAATTTCGGTGGTTGGTCACGCTACTTACCGTGACTGGAATCGGCATCGGCGTCGCATTGGTTAGTGCAGTGCTCGCTCTTCGCCACGAATCCGAACGGGCTCTTTCAAGAGATGCCGGACTTTATGATCTAGTTGCTGGGGGGAAAGGCAGTCCCCTCCAACTCGTCCTCTCGAGCGTCTATCATCTCGATTCCCCGACTGGTAATTTGCCATATTCCGACTACGAGCGCTTTCTCCGTGACCCCCGGGTTCTCTGGGTTGCTCCAGTCGGACTTGGCGATAACTTCTCTGGTTTCAGAATCGTGGGCACCGAAGCCCACTTCTTTGACCTGCCCGATCGAAATGGAGCACCCTTTTTTCGTCTGGATAGTGGCCAAATCTTCGAGGACCGTTTCGAGGTCGTTTTGGGCAGTCAGGTTGCCATCGAGTCGGGACTTAAAATTGGAGATACTTTCTTCGGGACACATGGACTCGTCGAAGTACCCGGAGCCGAAGTTCATCGTGATTATCCTTATCGGGTTAGTGGCATCCTTGTTTCGACCGGCACAGCTCAGGACCGCGCCATATTCGGAACCCTAGCCTCAGTTTGGGAGATTCATGAGACTGAGGACCGCCTCCACTCCGCGATTCTCGGATCAGCTATTCTCGAAGGCAACGAAGAACAAGAAACCACTGCAATTCTTATCCGACTCAAAACCCCCGGTCTTCGACTTTGGATGGTCGACGAAATTCGTAAAGACACCGATGGAATTGCCGCAGTCCCGATCAATGAAATCATGCGATTTCAACGAGGAATTATCGGTCCCGTGCAAAAGGCTCTTCTAATCGTGGCAGCGGCGGTCGTTGTTGTCGCCTGTCTGACCGTTCTGCTCACGCTTCATCAAGCTGCAGAGCGACGACGACGAGACATTGCGATACTTCGAAGCCTGGGTGCTGCTCGTGGAGAAGTCGCCGCCCTGGTCTTTTCCGAAGGCTTGCTCCTCACTGGTGCCGGAATTATCCTCGGATTGCTCCTCGGTCATGGAGGACTCGCACTCAGCGTGGACGCATTTCGGAAAGCTTCGGGACTTCTTCTTCATCCTTGGAATATGACCAACTCGGAACTTTTCGCTCTCTTAGTAATTGGGGCATGTGGATCCATTGCCTCGCTTTTTCCTGCAATCTCCTGTTACCGACGCACCCCCATTGATGACCTTAATCAATCCGATTAAATCCATTGCACGCTCCCTTTCAATGAAAGCAAAAATTACTCTCCCACTAATTCTATTACTTGGATTCGGCGGCTTTTTCCTGCATTATCGATCCGAGCAAATCAGAAAAGAGATCAGTGATGATTCTAAAACCACAAACCCAAAAAGCGAACTTGAGACAACCGTTGAATCTCTCCCCGAGATCGATTTTCCCTTCCTCGGCCAAGCCAGACCAATCGATCTGATAGACCTAGCCCTCGAATTCCCCGAATCTTTAAAAAAACTTGACGGTCAACGAGTCAGCATGATCGGATTCATGGCTCCTTTTGATAGTCTGGAAGACATGCGTCGCTGTCAGATTGTTCCCAGCTATGTTGGATGTACATTCTGCAATCCGCCCAACCTCAGACAGGTCGTCTATGTCACTCAAGGCAATGACGATAATTCTAATGAGACCTATTCTTTTATTGAGGAGCCTTCCCATGTAACCGGCATTTTTCGGATCTCCCTACCTGGCAGCTATCACGAAGGGAAAAAGAAGGGTTTCGTATACTCAATCGAACAGGCTGAGGTAACCGCCTACTTAGGGGATGCTCCCAAGCGGGCCCCCAGTCACGCAAACCCTGACGGGCACAATTCAGGAATGGGAGCCGCACCATTACCTCCTGTAGTACCAGAAGTGCTATTTCGTGAAGTGACCAAGTTTATTGGTATTGAGCCAATCCATCCAATTTCTGTTGAACGGGTGACCACGGA